>Ga0209355_1000276_pt1 | contig 31463 bp, 28 predicted proteins | sample LauGreSBDMM110SN_3_FD_187563 | JGI IMG/M metagenome (GOLD analysis project Ga0209355, IMG submission 187563) | Freshwater lake microbial communities from Lake Michigan, USA - Sp13.BD.MM110.SN (SPAdes) (version 2) | ecosystem: Environmental > Aquatic > Freshwater > Lake | place: Lake Michigan... | reverse complement strand
ATAATCAGAACTAAACCCGAAGATAATCAGAACTAAACCCGAAGATAATCAGAACTAAACCCGAAGATAATCAGAACTAAACCCGAAGATAATCAGAACTAAACCCGAAGATAATCAGAACTAAACGCCCACGAAATGCGTTAAACGAAATAGGGATTTTGTGGCATGCATTGCTACAATTTTAAAAATAAGTTATTATCAAATTTAAGGTGTTGGTTTGATATGGGGTTTTGTGTAAACGTGTTTGATAACAAGCTATTGATTGCTGCGTTTATTTTTGTATGGACGTGTGTTTCCAGCTGCGTATTTTGTATCATAATGGTGAAAGACGACAGCAATTTTTTGGTGCTAGGCCCAAACACCCGTAATCAGCTGTTCGGGGTAAAAATGGACACATGGTTCAAATGGTGGGTGACAGCCATATACACATTTGTGTCCACAGCGATTGCAGCGTTTGCAAGTGATGCTTTATGTCCCTTTTTCACAAATGTAATCGAAGACCACAAGACTGTACATATTCCGTACTCGAAGTTTACCTGCCTGATGATTGTACAGGTGTTCACAATTTATGGAGTTATTATGAGCGTTATAGGCATGTTTGTCGCCTTGACGCAAGTTGACTTCATGTTTATTCGCATTGCAGCAGATTTAATTGTCAACGGACACACAACATACTACTTCCTTCGTGGGAAAATAGTCAACCCCGCATTATACAATCAATGGAAAGACAATCAAAAAGAAGCTCAAAAAAGCTCCTGGGTTGCCGTGGACGACAATGAGAGCGAGCTACTGGAAACAATACACCACTCTGAAATGCACCACTCTGAAATCCTGAATCCTCCTCATGAAGACTCAACAACACAAGAGCAAGATCTTGAGAAGCATCGTTGAACTCAAAAACAAACAAACGATACCCGAAAACGATTATTGGCCTGGAAGCGATTATTGGCCTGGAAACGATTATTGGCCCGGAAACGATTATTTCCGGAAACGATTATTGCCGGAAATTGAAGTTCTGCTGACGTGTCCTTTTTTGCGCAATAGTGTTTGATCAGATTTGCAGACTGGGAGGTGTGTATGCGAGCACAAGTTACTGTCTTGAGTGTGATCAGAGAGCTTCATACAATAGCAATCGTACAGCTGCTGCCCTCTAATGCTGTACTAAAGTGTCATGTGCGCAACTGTGAAGGCAACTTACAACAAGGAAAACGTGCAACATTGTGTGTCTGCGCATACACCCCTCCCGTGTTGCAAGTGGATTTGGAATTGCCAGTGGATTTCGAACAAACCTCGGAAGGTTCATCATCACAGAGTTCGGCTCAGGCGGTGACAGGATCGTCATCAGGCCCGAACTTGCTGAGACAACTTGCTCCAACTTTTGGTACACCCCTCGAGCACAAACGTAAGCGCCAGTGCTTTTCAGTGATTGGGCCATGATGGTTTTCCGGATTGTCATTGTCACGAGCAACAACGATGAAATAGTCCGGCTTGTGACTGTGAATGGTTTTGAGGACATGTGTGCGGAAATCTCCTCTTGTTGTGAAGATATCAAGAGCAGAGAAAATACGGGAATTTGCAAAATAAGTGTACAGTCACAGGACTCAGAGCAGGTTTTCAGTGAGAAGCAGCTCGCTGTTGTTAATATGTGCGGCAAGATTACACACACAGCAGCTACGCAGGTGCACAACCCGGCTATCAAGCCGTACATCAAGAAAGAAATCAACAATTTTGGGACTACAGACACTGTGTATACGCGGTTTGGTAATTTTCATACGGGTAGCAGCCAGAGTTGTACTTTGTTAAGAGGAGCTACATGCAGCCAATCAATCAACACCAGCATTCAACACGTTTTTATTCAAGATTACGTGCAAGACGTTACAGCGACAAACATTGTCTACAACGCTCGCTTAGGAAGGGCAGTATCTGCGCAGAATAGTGCGATCGAGCGCGCAATCAAGAAGCTCAATCTAGGAACTGTCTTACGGTGCATGCCTCTGGAGGAGTGCATGTTTGTACACTGTTTCAAGCTGCAGATCTTAGACCAAGCAATCTTAGAAAACGTTGGTTTGGGTGCTGCAACAAATAACGCATCGGTGCGTATCAACATCTGTCGCACAGGGGTAGTGAACTTTTTTGTGGGCTTGCCCGGGGGGATTCCAATGAGCTTTGCACCAGAAATGAGTGCTCTGTGTGTGTGTCAGATGTTGCTCGACAGCATTATGGGGGCAACGTAAACTAAATAAAAGCCAATCGGTAGATTTACTCAGTCAAAAAAATTGAGTACAAAAGGGTGGAGCCCTCCCCACACACAAGAACCACCGTCACTGAACCCTCACAGTCACTGAACCCTCCCCACTACAGTGACTGAACCCTCCCCACTACCGTCACTAAACCCTCCCGACTACCGTCACTGAACCCACACAAGAACCACCGTCACTGAACCCTCCCCACTACAGTGACTGAACCCTCCCCACTACCGTCACTAAACCCTCCCGACTACCGTCACTGAACCCACACAAGAACCACCGTCACTGAACCCTCCCCACTACAGTAACTGAACCCACACAAGAACAACGGTCACTGAACCCACACAAGAACCCTCCTCACACACTAACGGAGCGATGAAGATTCTCCTACTCTAGAAGAATTGAGATTTCGCCACTCATGCTCGACACAGGTTGCGATGGCTTTTTTCAGGTTCGCGTTCTCAGTTAGCTTATCGGAGCTCAAAGGGTTCCTGTAAGGTGACTTGAAGGCTTCTCCGTTTTCTTTAAGTTTAGCAAGATAGCCCTTGATGTCCTCGCGCTCGAAGCTGCGCCCGTCAACCGTCATTACAGGATCATCCATCAAACGCTGTGTAACTAGGCAGATGAAAGCAGGGACTTTATCTTCCACGTTTGCCCTGGCCTGCATCCAGTTGTTCAAGCTGAGTTCCACAGCCTTGAGATCAACGGCGAACTTGTCGAGCCGCTCCCCGTCAGCATCGTGATCAGCGACCAACTTGTAGAGCTTCTTCCCGTCAGCCTTGAGATCCTCGACGAACTTCTCGAGCTCAAACACGTTGAAGTGATGAAAGCCTTTGCTCGCCGCGAAACACACACCATCAAGCAATTTGAGAACTGGACGATCTTGAGCCTCGCGCAGCTCCTCCTTTGTTGCTGCCAAGGCTTCATTGGCACTTGCGAGCTCAATCTGAGTTGCTGCCAGGGCTTGATTGGCACTTGCGAGCTCAATCTCCACCTCCCTTTTTTGTCGACGCCATGAGGAAACACAAACGGAAATCTCCTTCCTGTAGGTGGCTTCAGCAAGCTTGGTCTTCGCCTCGTGCTCGGCCTTAAGAAGCTTGATCTCCTGCTCGTGCAGGAGCACTCGCTCCTTGTGCGCGAGCTGAAGACCATTAATCTTCTTATCGTAGAAACCCTGTGTAGAGAGAGCATCAAAGTCGAGTTCAGCGCTCTTCCTCGGAGTCGAAACAACAACCGACTAAGCACAATGCGTGAAACTAAGCACAATGCATGAGGTTCTTACCATCATGATGGGAAAGGGCACATCCAAGGGGAGCTGCGGGGGCGGCGGCACATCCTCTTCCACTCCCTCGGCCCGGCCCTTTCCTCCCTTGCCTCCCTCCGACTGGCCCTTTCCTCCCTTGCCTCCCTTGCCTCCCTCCGCTGCGACTTGCATCCTTGCACGCTTGATCTCCGGCTCGAAGCACTCAACAACGGATCGCAGCAAGTGAAGGCTTCCTGTGGCTCCAAGGCAGTGTTGCTCCAGGTCAAGCCATTTAGCATTCATTTGCGGCGACTGCTGGACGCGTTCATCGAAGTCGCCATCGCCGGCCATCGAAGCGACCCGCTGCACTAGGGAAGGATGGTTAGTGAATTTCAAGATTGCACATGAAAATATACATCTGCTGCTCTCAGGGCACGACACACAATCTCCGCCTTCGGCAGACGCGTCTGCCTACGCAAAAATCACAAAGATCGGACAACGCTAGCAAGAGTTACACACCTTTGACCCCGCTGCAGCGTCGCGCATGCCTGGTTCAATGCGGTTCAAAGCTTTCCCAGGTACATTAGTACTGGTGTTCCAACGTAGATCCAAATTTGTATTGATCTGCAGCGAAAAATACCATTATCGCCAGTGCTGACACACATGCGCATGTTCCCATAACACATGCGCATGTTCCCATAACACATGCGCCTGTTCCCTTTGTCAGCCGGTTCTCATTTGTACCAAATTTGTTCGGACCGCTTTGTACCAAATTTACGCCCGGTGAAATTTGGTCACGCCGGTCAAAATTGGTTCGGACCGCTTTGTACCAAATTTACGCCCCACGCCGGTCAAAATTGGTTCGGACCGCTTTGTACCAAATTTACGCCCGGTGAAATTTGGTCACGCCGGTCAAAATTGGTTCGGACCGCTTTGTACCAAATTTACGCCCGGTGAAATTTGGTTGTACTGTTGGGACCGATGAAAATTTTCCCGCTCACCCACACGAGGTTGCTGATCAACTCAAAGCAATGGGGCCGAAAGCGCAAAAGGTGCCGCTGACGACAAAGCGCAAGCGCGAGATTGCCGCCGGGCGCGAGCGCGAGATTGCCGCCGGGCGCGAGCGCGAGATTGCCGCCGGGCGCGAGCGCGACATTGCCGCCGGGCGCGAGCGCGACGCCGTGCTGCACAGTATTCGCGTTGATCTTGACAGCAACGCGTGGCCGAAGAAGCAGCTGCAAAGCGTTGCCGCACACAAGGACTGGCGTAATGGCGGGCTGCTTAAGGTTGATGGCTCTCAGGTGTCTGACGACGAGAACGAGCAAGTGCCAAAGGTGCAACTTCGGAGCTGTATTTCATTCAAGGGGTCGCCGCTTGTAGGCGGGCTGCTGAAGCCTGATGGGTCTGAACTGTCCCCTGACGTGTCGGACGACGAGGGCCTCGGCTCTGCCTCTTCGTCATGCACCACGTCTGTCCCGCGCAAGAAACCGGCGAAGCAGGATCGATGCGCAGCGAAGAATGACCCCGCTCTCTTCAAGCCCCCCAAGGATGGCACCGCGAGGAAGGTGCACGCTCTCTGCAAGCCCCCCGCCCGCTCGATCGTGACATCTGTGTCGGCGAAGAGCCCAGCGGAGCCTGTGAAGCAGCTTCCGCCAATCGAGGTGTTTCCCGGCCCCTTTGTTATCGGATTGCAAACTCGCTGGGCTTTGCGTGGGCGGGGTCTGAACTTTTAACCCTAAACTGCGAAGGCACCTCCCAGCAAAGAGGCACCCCCGCCGGACTCGAAGCTTATGTACATCAACTGTCTTGAAAAACGTCGGCTCGTCTACATCCAGAAACGCATCTTGGAGAAGGGTAAAAAGCAGCTTCCCCGTTGGGCGCTGGAGACGCATGACGTTGACGATTGTTGGCCTGTGCTTGCCAAGCTTCTTGAGCTCACGCACAGGGACAAGAAGTTGCGCCAAGCATTCAACAAGCTGTTCGAGGACCGCAGTTACAAGATCAAGAACACCCACACGTGGGTGCATGACATTGTGAACATGGTCAACAAGCATGACAAGGCGCAGGCGGTCAGATTCTCCCTCGCACGCTCGGTTCCCTTTTCGGTTAATACGACGCATGACCCTCAGGAGGGGCCAGGAGCCACCATCCACTTTCTGGATGGTGCGTGGGAGGGCAAAGTGTGAGGGCAAAGTGTGCAGGGTCACATGTCTTTGGTGTAGGAGGGTATGTTTTTGTGTCTTTGGTGTAGGAGGGTATGTTTTTGTGTCTTTGGTGTAGGAGGGTATGTTTTTGTGGCTTTGGTGTAGGAGGGTATGTTTTTGTGGCTTTGGTGTAGGAGGGTATGTTTTTGTGGCTTTGGTGTAGGAGGGTATGTTTTTGTGGCTTTGGTGTAGGAGGGCATTCTTTGTGTTTTTTGTGGTTTATTAAAACGGACGTCACCATTTTTTTAAACCTTTAAGGCACTGCAGCTCAACATATGTGAGGAATGGTGCCATTGCGCGCGCCGCTTAGCCGCCGAAGCCGTAGAGGGTGCGGCCCATGCCCTTGAGCGCGTAGACCACGTCCATGGCGGTCACGGTCTTGCGGCGCGCGTACTCGGTGTAGACCACGGTGTTTCTGATCAGGGTCTCGAGGAACTCCTTGAGCACGGAGCGGGTCTCCTCGTAGATGAGCCCGGAGATGCGCTTCACACCGCCACGGCGAGCGAGGCGGCGGATGGCGGGCTTGGTGATGCCCTGGATGTTGTCGCGCAGCACCTTGCGGTGGCGCCTGGCGCCGCCCTTGCCGATGCCCTTGCCGCCCTTGCCGCGTCCGGCGCCGCCTAGCGTTTTGTACGATTTGCCGGCTCCTCCGTTGCCGGGGGCAGAGGTCTGTCCAACCTGGTTGTAGAAGGTGTTCAGTTGCTTCATTTCGCGTGTGGTTGAAGCGGATCCCGCAGCCATGATGTCAAAGGGAATCTTATGCTTCTTAAATATTATATTGTCATATTCTTGTGTCATATTCTTGTCATATGAGGGAGGAGGCAAAACCTACTCGGTCACTTCACACTTTGTGAATTGTGCTGCGATTTGTTGTGAACTCCACGAGAACAATGTTTTGTTATTGTATCCCGTGTGTGGTTCTCGAGTTTCAGCCTCGTTTATAAACGAGATGTCTGGCGGGCTTAAAGAGTGTCCAACCGCGCAGGTTATCAAAGAGTGCAGAGATTCATGAAACAAATTAAAGAGAGACTCTAGTGCTACTTTGGAACCAGGGTTATGCCTTTGGGACGCGAGATCAAACTGTGTAATGATCATTTTGTGTGTTGTGGGAGATATTATGCGGTGTTCGACATCAGCACTAATAATTATCGCAAACAATTTTGCGCTTTGAAGCTGTTCTTCTGAGGGGGTAGTATGTTGCTTCAGGGCGAGTAGCAGTGGATGAAAATTATAGTTTAACGTTTTTCTTTGTCGGTAAAGAAAGTGAGGAACACTTGCAATGACTAAATCATGCTTCGCAGCGAGGCCCTGAAGATGCATGTGATTCCACAGATTACGTGTGAGATTTGAGAGCTGCGTACTACACTCAGGAATAATTGACGCAGGCGTACAGTTCTTGATTTTTTGGCACCTGGAGATCATATTACGAGCCTGGTTGTAGGTATTGTCTGTCAAGAACAATGAATTGTTTGTGTTACTTTTTATTTGTCCTAGCCAATAAGTATGACATGGTACGTCATCAGCTGACAAGCTAGCATTGTGAAACTTGTTCATTCCGCATACACTCCGTAGAGCGTCGTCGATGGCACTCAGCACAATAAAAGACGTGCGCACTTGTAAAACACTTTCTAGGTCCGGACGACGTCCCGCGACGCTCTTTGCAATCTCTTGCCTCTTACACAATAAGAGCGAGACGGATTTGAGTAATTCCTGGTTGAGTTCTTCTTGTGTTGTCGGTATTGGTGTCGGTATTGGTGTCGGTATTGGTGTCGGTATTGGTGTCGGTATTGGTGTCGGTATTAGTGTCGCTTCTGTTGGTACTTCTGTCCGTACTTCTGTCGGTTCTGTGGGTAATTCTGTGGGTACTTCTGTCGGATCTACGTTTGCTTGTAAATCACAGGGTATCGCAACGTTTGAAGCGTATTCCAAGCCATGGTGAATGTCTCGTGTAAGTGACACGATAAGTCCAAGGTTGTCGTCAGATGCAATACAATATGACTGTTTCCAATCGATATTCTTTATCATTACTTGTGCATCCTCTGCTGTGGCTCCAAGTTCTTCTACAACCGTTTGCAACCGACATGCTTGGAGAGTTTCTAGCAACTGTGCACGGTCCCGCTCCAGTTTTGTAAGTTGCCTCAATGCCATTGATGTGCTAATAAAAGAAATATTCTTACTTGGAACAGGTTTAAAATTGTTGTGTAAAAATTCCAAATCTGTTCCAAATTGTTGCATATCATAGTGTTTCATGAATAATGGTGCATTGTCGCGGTTATAGCGAGCACATTTAAACGTCCATTTGATATGATTATGATCATTCACATCAAGAGCCGCACCCACGACGTCAAGAATGGCGTCTTCTTTCACAAGAATGTTCTCATTCGTTAACATGAGTTGCTTCTCAGACTCATTCCCCATAAAGTGTTGCAAATGCAACTTCTGTCCTTCCCTGTGTGCCTGGATTGTAACAGACGTTGGTCTTGTTGTGCTCAAAGGAATACAAATCAGTGAATCCTTTGAAAATTCAAAGGTCTTACAACATGTTTTGTCAATTTGTATCTGCAGAGAATAAGATGTTGATGACACGGAAGGTTCTTTACTGATATTTAGCACAAGCAACACTTCAAGAGGCGTTTGCGAAGATTGTGTACAAGCATTTTCAAGCTCTCCAGATGTCATGTACGAAGCATCGGGGTGAATTTGCAAGCTGTTTAACCATAACGAGTGTGCGGTATCGAGACAGTGACTCCCCTGTATACACTCATTTTTTATATGTTTATGCGTGTTACCGGAGAGCTGGACTTCCATGAAATACTCGTTGCTAAATACACGTCCTATAGTTTTTCAACTTTCATTCGAAGCAGCTAACAGAAATCTATTTGCCGCCAACAGTATCGTTGCCACGTTGCGTACCGATTGTGCCCGTTTTCTTTTTTTGCTTGTCTCATTTTCACAATCATCCAGTGCTAACACAACGTCTTGCATTACAGTAGAGCACGTGTTCATGAACTCATCATGAGCATTACGAGGTTCGGGATGGACGTGATTACTTACATGCGCTCCAACTAAAGCCTGTTGTGGAAATAAGTTTTTTGGGTTCATAGATTCTTCATAAGAAGGTGGAGAAGCCGAGAACTGTGCATTTGATATTTCCCCATTAGTCTGTGCTACACTTTGTGTTTCCTTCTCTGCCTTGTTTTTGTAATAAGAAGTTTTCGAGTATTCGCGCATCTGCTGTTTTCTCGCTTCTGTAGTACTTCTCTTGTTTCTCGCTGGTTTATGGCTTTCTTTTTCGTGGCATTCTTTTTCGTGGCATTCTTTTTCGTTGTATTCTTTTTCGTTTGAGCTCTCGTTGTGATCTGAGGAAAGAATAATCTCATCGACGACGTGGTGATCTGCGGAAACAATAACCTCATCCACGAACATCCTGTATCCTCGCGAAGCAGGATTCTTGTACGAATCTAGAAATCTCAGACAATCTTGCGCATCCATATAACACCTTGATTCTATGATCATTGATGATGATGATTCTTTTAGGATTGTTGCCAAACTTTTGTAATTTTCTGGAGGAAGGTTTTCCACTTTGATTTTTCCGCCTCGAAAACCGTTAAAGTACATCCTGCATATCTGAGCAACATCAAATAGTATGTCCCTGTTTGAGGCACTGTTCGCCGTGAGCGCCACATTTGGCAATCTTAATTGTTCGTAGTTGTATGGTGGATTACGTAGCTCCTTGTTTGGGAATAAGATCATCGCTGCTAATTGCATGTGTGCATGCACTTGAAGTCCATTCAAATCTCCCAAAGAAACATCACTCTTGCACCAAGCATCACTACTGCCACTCGCCCTCTGTAATATCTCTTGAGGTAAGCGTCCTTGACGCTCAGCTCCTTCCGGCAGAGCATCAAGATTTTTCATCCTGAATGTCAGTTGAGGGTTTTTGGGTTCCGTATTTTTTGTATACTTGTCTTTATTTTGCGAGGCAGAGTTTGTGGATGAGATGCAGGCTGAGCTCCCAGTTACACCCTTGTACTTGCCTGCCAAGGCAGAATACATGTGCGTACAATCTTTGGTGTACAACTATCAAACACTTTTGTCTTTTTTACATCTAAGCAACTATGTAAATATAAAGCACACAGTATTGTATGGTACAATTTGTAACAAAATTGCCAAACAGGAAATCAAAAAGTATAGCTAATACGCGACATTCACAACTTTTTGTACATGTGCTGTTGATTCATGCAATAGTTATGTATTTGTGCTCTTCATACGCCGAAAAATCTCATTCAAAAACACAACTATTACTTTCTGCACGAAACACAACAACGCTTTCTCGCTTACATACAAACATATGATCACATACAAACGTATGAATGTGAGTATTTAAGATATTCCAAAATCCGCGACCACTTCAACGTGGAGTTTCGCGATGCCAGCTCCGTTGGGTGCAGCGGTGTTGGTGCCGATGGCGTTTATGGCTCCGGGTGTGGGCTTGGGTATTGGTCTGCTTTCGGTGGCAGGCATCTTCGCCTTCAATGCGCATTATCTTGTCGCTGCAGACGACATGGTCAAGCACGATTACTGCGAGGGCAGTTTGACCCTCAACAGGATCTTCGAAAGCATGACGGAAGATTCGTCGATCACGATGGCCGCTTGTGCCTTGATGGGATTGACAAATAGTAACCGCCGGGGGCCCAGCCTCTGGCAGTTCCTTAAATGGGTAGCAACGTTCATTGGGTTCATTCTCATGGTCGTATTCAAGGTGATCATGACCATTGTGCACGGGTTGAATTACAAACATCTTGCCGCTTGCGGCAAGCAGCTCTTGTCCCAAATGCTCTACATCCCGATCGAGATGATCGAGCTGGTCCAGTCAGTCACTTTGGAAGGTGTCTACTTCGGCAGCGTCGTCCTGGTGCTTGTGGTGACGTTGGGGTTCGTCATCACGAACATCTGGAAGCACATTATCCTCAGTGTGGACCAGAAGCAGACGTTGAGGGAAGTGCTTTCCCTCCGGTTGATCACGTTGCAGATGAACGACAACAAGAATGGCTACGCCATGGCCTACCAGGTGGTTCCGCATGCTACCAACGCCTGCTTCACAGCAGTGCGTTCTCTCTTTGTAGGGTGGCAGGACAGCAGGAATGTCAACCCGATCGAGATCACTGAAGATCACAAGAGGTATGCGGTGGAAGTCCACCGCATGCTCACGACGACCAAACAGAACCTGAAGTTCTGGGACCAAGGTCTTGGATCGTATGTTCTCTGGCTAGCTGAGCACTTCATGGTTGTCAGGGTAGGCATTTACACTTTGTTATTCGGTGCGATTGCGTTCACGAATGGATATTTCATCGTGAATGCTCTTCAGCTTGTCGTTTTCTTTGAGTTCCGCTGGTTTGAAAAGCTGTGCCCGTCGGTGGTGTTCGTCACCCGCACTCATGTGGAGGAGCTCCGTTATGTGCACACCGAGTTCCTCCATATCCTCCTCCTGGGCTCCTGTATCCGGTGCTGGGAACCGCAAACCAGCACCACCTCTTACAGGGTGCAAGAACATGTGGATGTCATCAAAAAGGACCCTTGCGGGGTCTTTTACAGAATGATGCTCTCGCTCGCGTCTCATCTGAGCATGCAATCCTCGACAACCGCTGAAGATTTGGAGAATGTCTTCAATCAGCAGCTTGAGCGCGCCAGGAATGCTGTGCCTGGTCAAAGCCACGTGTATCTGTGTCGCGAGATCATGGAGCTGATCCAGTTCCTCTCAACAGATGCTTCCGCTCAATTCGAGCTCAGGCAGTTACGCATGCACATGCGTTTGCTGCCTCCTGGCATTCAGCCCATTTTCGGGCAGAAGCAGATGCTTTAGATCTGGATTAGATCTACGAACGCCACGGGGTGCGTGAATCTACGCACCCTATGTTATAACAAAAAAAAAACCCAACCAAAAAAATAAACTCCACCATAACAACACGGTTTACTTGAGTTGGTTATTGCAGATTCATTAATTGTCTTTCTAAAACACACCGTTTTGTGCATCACACGTACAGTCGTTGAAATGTGTCGCATGTGTAGACACAGTTCCCCAACCACATGATGTACATTTCTTGTTTGCTAGGCCATTCGCAAAAAATCCGGTTGTGCATGGTACGCACGGTGAACTGTCATTGGTATCGACAATGCCATGCCCAGGAAGACATACGCATAGTGTTTTGTTTGTAGTAGCAGGAAGTATGGTTGTTTTGTTAGTTGGACACTTTGTGCACTCTAAGTTGCTGCTTGTTTCTGAAAAAAATCCGAGAGGGCATATAGTACAATTCAAACTCTCCACTGACAGTCCAAATCCAGCACTACACTTACAATCACTTAATGATTGTGAATATTCTAGTGATGCTTGCGCACTAGGACATGGCAGCGGTATTGTAGCACCTGTTTCACAATAGTAATTAGCAGGACATGGCATACATAGAGTTGCTGACTCGTTGTGCAAACGTTCTGTTCGAAAAGTCCCTGCATCGCAAGGAAAACACACTGCTTCTTGTGTGTTTTCACTCACTGACAATGGTTGAAACCCAGGTCCACATATGCACTGTGCCAGTGCTGTACTGCGAATATGAGAAAGAGTGGTTGCGTGAACTGGACATGGTATGCATGCCAGCTGTCCAACAGAGTCTTGAAAGGTGTCGTGTGGACATGATGCACAGTGTCTTGTTTTCGTGTCAGCGCGGTATTTGCCAGTAGGACATTTCTCGCAAAGATTGTTGACGGAACGCTGGAATCCTGGACCACACACACAGTCGTACTCATTTACTCCCCATGTCAAATTTGTGTCGATTGAGTTGAGTAGTAGACCAACATGCCTATGGCCAGTTGAAGAATAATCATCTTCTGCCAGGTCGCAGAGCTGGCATGGTACATGTCTTGAAACAAAAAAATATCCTGGGGAGCAATAACTGCATACGCTATTAGAAAACAAAGGCTGCATCATATACTCTGAGCAGTTGGTACACCCTGCGCTTGTACGTTCATGGCCGCGGAAGCACACGCACGCTTCAGCGTTGTTCATTATAAGTTTATCAGGACCTACTTGAGACTCATCCTGACCACTGAATGTCGGACATTGGGTGCAGTGAGTAGTGTCCGTAGCACCAACAACTTCTTGACCATAATGGTGCAACAATGAATGTCCATGACTGAAACTCAATGCACCGCAGTATGAGCAGAGTGTGTGTCCTGGCAGCTCTTGGAACGACCCCGGATAACATGATCTGCATTGTTTGTTTTCATGTTTGTTTTCATTCACCCAAGCAGGCTCCTGCCCTGAATCACACACACACTGGTAAACAGATATTGAGCCTTGTGTTGTTGTGGAGTTGCTCCTCATGACCGTAAAATTCAAAGATATATGCATCAAAGATATGTTATTAGATTCTGAAACTAGAGCCCGAGCAAAGGATTCATTGTTCTCAGTTGCCAATGCACATGAAACACAAGCGGTTGCTTGTACAAAAGGATTATATTGGCCAATATCACATTGTAAACACACATCATTTCCCAAAAAATTCTTGTAATGTCCAGGAGCACAAGCAGAGCAAACATTGAAAGCTCGTGTGAAACCTGGTGTACACAAACATGCTTCTGCTGAGGTCTGAGCTAGGAGCACGTGGAATTCATTTTCATTACACGTCTCACAAAACCGTGATCCCAGAGCAGGCTGAAACGTACCGTGCGGACAAGAAGAGCATTTTTCGACATTGCCGTTTGTTGAAAACGATGACTTGTTGTAACCTTGTCGGCACTGTTGGCATGCAAGCGGAGTTGTGGCACACAGGCCAGTACAGCTACCATCGACACGCTGTGTGTGGCAGCTTGTGTTGCTTAGGTTGCTGAGAAATGTGCTTAAAGATGTGTTCAGAGATGTGTTCACGCACTTGCAAGCGGATATTTCTGTACTGTTTTCCACCAGAGAAACAGTGGAAGAAGATGAAAATGCACCAAAAGGACACGGCACACATGTGCCGTTTTGTTCGTAGGTTTGTGCAGGACAAGCATAACATTCGAGAACTCCTGAAGTGTTAAGCGGCACCGACATATGGCCTTTTGCACATACACAAGTTTCAAGGCCAATTTGCATACTTGTGCTTGACATACTTGTGGCAAGTACAGGACACAAGTAGCACGCAGATGCAAGAAAAAAGTGATTATTTTCACAGAGCTGGCAATTGTTTTCTTGCCATATGTATGGAGCTTCGCATGTACAAGCAGATGATCTTGATGGTGCTGTTGAGCGTTGAGCACATGTCACACACGTTGTGGTGTTTGTTGAATACGTTCCAGCGGGACATGCATCGCACCCAAAGTTGCCATGAGAGTTTTTTACAAATCCGGGAGCACATTCAATACACTCAAAGTTTAGCATAAAAAATCCTTCCCTACACACACACTCGTCGTGGTTAGCATTGGGTACTTTGTTTTGAATGTGACAGAGATTCTCAACAACACTGCCGTCTTGACACCTTTCTCCGTAGTCGCATTCCAGACAATATAATCCTGCCTCATCATAATTTGAAATTTTGAAACCAGCTTTACATTCACATTCCGTAATTGAAAAAGCTCCAGTTGTGTCAGTCACTTGATTGTCGCCACATTTCACAACGTTAGGAAGACCTGTTTCATGCTCAGAAGGACAATAAAAGTTACGAGGACACGGCTTGCACAAGTCCAAGAGTGATGTGCGAAACATACCAGGAGCACAAACAGCATCTTGTAGCAGCACAGTACCAGTGTTTAGAGTACGTAACCCTGAGTCGAAAGCAGCTACTGATCTTATTGTTTGATTGCTGCAAACGTAATGTAAAGGGCACACGACACACTGGCCATGCTCGAGGTAGAAACCGTCGTCGCATATAACTGAACTGTTGTTTGACTGGTTGCTTGCCTGACCAGGGTTGGTTTGGTTGAAGCCTGTCGTTTCGTTGAAGCCCGTCGTTTCGTTGAAGCCCGTCGTTTGGTTGAAGCCCGTGGTTTCGTTGAAGCGCGTGGTTTCGTTGAAGCCCGTCGTTTCGTTGAAGCCCGTCGTTTCGTTGAAGCCCGTCGTTTCGTTGAAGCCCGTGGTCTGGCCCGTGGCGGGTAAGAACAAACTAGCGTAAAGGACACAAAACAGTGTGAACGTCAGTCTCATGACTGGCATTTCTAATATAAACATATTCTGATACATGTTATATGGAATCTAATATACACGTAAAGTTTATTACACTCAAAGATAATACTTCTCTCGAAGCTAATAAACACCTCCTCATCAACTTCTTTCGAAGCTAAGATGCAAGCACAGCAAAGCAACTTTGGTTGAAAGGAGGTACGTTCAGAAATCCGCGCTGGATAATTGCTTCTGAAGCAGTTGGAAACGTTTTGTACATAGACACCACCCACACGAAACCCACTTCCAACAATGTTTTTGCCGTGACGCTCAGAATAGCATACCTGAAAGAAACCTTGTTCCAAGCTCGTTTTTGCTCTTCTTTGCCAGTAGTGAACTCCTTTTGAACATTCGGTGGTAAAGGCGTAGCACTTAAAACCTGCACAGTACTCACAACTCCAAAAGACGTAAATAAAACAAACTGTGACCACACAAGGAATGTTACTGCTGATGGCATTCGAAATTCTTCGTTTTTTTCGCAAAGTCGACCTTGACTTTCTTGCTGGTGAAAACGTCCGAGAATGCCAGACCAGATCAATCCGTGTAGGAGCCAGCTGACCCCCAAGTACACCCATATTCGCAAGTCAGATCTGTTCCAAAGAATATGATGGAAACGCTTTTTTTTTGGAAATTGGTATCTGTTTTCTTTGAAATTATCTCCTACTTTGGTGTAGTATTCGTGTGCTCGCGCTTCAACATGATTTCGATTGTAGATCTTTTTGATCTGCTGCTCAATGTCATACCCAAAGAGAACAAGGGCTGCTTGCATTCCACACTGACCTAGCAGAGTACTTATATTTGTCGTACCAAACGCAACAGAGACGAGAAAAATCTGTAGAGGTGATGTACAGAGATATTCCACCCAGCGGCTAAACTCAGGTCCGAGCCACGGCTTGTACCAACCGTCAAGGTTCTGTTTTGTACAGTAATTTCTAAAACGCCCAAACTGAAAAAGAAACGATAAGACAAAAATAGGTAACGCAATGTAAAAAATATCAATGGTTGTGTAATGTATGTCTATGCTCGTGCTTATTCCTTGCAATGTACCGGCAGCAATATTTTTCTTGGGGTTCTCGAAGGTCAGATCCCAGCTGCTTCTCTCTACGTTTTTCGGATCCCACGTTGGAACTTCCAAATCCATTCTGTAGTGCGTGTTGCACCACGCATTGTACTCAGATCGTAGGTGGTGCATTGCAAGCGTCAGTGATATTTCATCTGTGTACAGTAGCACCTCTTGAGTTAGTCTGACATTTGCTGATCCTTTGGACCATTGGAACAAGAGTACAACAAGACATCCAGCAGACAGCACTGAACTAAAGAACTCTAGCATTGGTCCTGCACTCCATCGATGTAAATTTTCGGGGAAGGGTCTCGAATCTAACGTAGCTAATAGTGCTTTCTCTGCCCGTAAATTATATACTATTTCTGTCCTGTGTTCTTGAATGTTTTGTAATTCATGTTCCGTAAGCATTTCTGTGTTACCTGTTTGAAATTGACACGAAATTTGATTCGAAGATGTAGACATAGGATTTTTTGTACGAAATGGTTCAAAGTCAATTGCTGTAGTCATAATTGATATTCCTTAAATAGGGTAATGCGAGTATAAAAGAAAGAAATTATTACGTACTTGAAGGAAGACGTCTAAACACTTACACAAACAGGAGCTCAAGGATTCGCCATTTTTACGGCTTTGCTATTTAGATCTTTGTATTTGTTTTACTTATGTCTTTGTGTTTGTTTTACTTAGTCTTTGTGTTTGTTTTACTTAGTCTTTGTGTTTGTTTTACTTAGTCTTTGTGTTTGTTTTACTTAGTCTTTGTGTTTGTTTGAGTTGTTTGTTTTAGTTAGATCTTTGGGTTTACTTAGGTTAGTGAGTGTCAAAGATCTTTGATTTGCTTTCAATGTATATTAATATAGTGTTTAACATAGTATAACTCATGTGCTCTGGTTTGTTTAGGCTCTTTGCTCACCCTATTTACTTATTTTATTTACTAAAACTGTTGACTAACACTATTTACTAACACTGTTCACTAACACTGTTGACTAACACTATTTACTAACACTGTTCACTAACACTGTTGACTAACACTATTTACTAACACTGTTCACTAACACTGTTGACTAACACTATTTACTAACACTGTTCACTAACACTATTGACTTGAACTGTTGACTAACCTCTTTACTGACGCTCGGTCTGTGTGTATGAATCTGTTGCCTGCTAATACTGATGAGCAGGTGTTGCTATTTGGAGCTCGCTCGGACATGGGGGAACCATCACACAGGTAAGTATTGGCAACGTTGGAACTTTTCAGCAGAAATGCTTGAAAAAGACGGGTTCGATTCCCGTCGTTGCTGAACCATTAATTATGAACTATTAATAAATTATGCAATATATAAGTGCGATCAGCCTCAGAAACATCTCAGCCTCAGAGACATGGCTAGAGGGAAGAAAAGGTTGCCTGTGCCTGAGTGGACTCAGGCAGTTCAAGCGCGCACGCACACACGCACTGCCTCACCGGCCCTGCCAGACACGTATTGTGACCTGTACGCTGCCGTGCTTCTGAGGGGAACAGCTGCGCAAACCAGCGCCCCAGCAGCGCAAACCAGCCCCCCCCCCCCTGGCTTCGCTAGAAACCCATGGACATACGCAAGATGGCAACAAAGAACTTCCGCTGGTGTCACTCCTGGTGCTGACTCTCTTACTGATGCGGAGGTGCGGCTGCTGGCATCCCTCAAATCGAGCTCCCAGCTTCCGCCACCTCGGCCCTCCGAGGAGGACAGCCACGACCTCGAATCAGCCGACTGGTTGGAGCCTCAGGTGGCCAGCCCACAGCCCACTCCTCAGGCGGCCAGCCCCACCCTGGAATCAGCAGAAAGGACGATCATCGACTGGTTCAGGCAGCCAGGGGCCGCAGCTCCTCGCCGCATTTGAACCAATTTGTGATTTTGGTGTAGTAAACCGTTTTGTGCTTTGGGTGTAATAAACCGATAAACAAAAAAAAACTTCTGATATGATGGTAATAACTTTCGACACTTTTTAAATGCTAAAAGCTACGCGTAAACGTAGATCAAAAGCAGAAATGTGTACATCAAAAAGGACGAGACTTTCCTCAGAATCTGTTGAATCTAGATCACATGAATCGGACTTGATATTGAAAAAGTATCAAGACGCCGCCCCTGATTCAAGTGTTGACTCATCCACCACCTCAGTATGGCTCGCTCTGAATGTTGTGTTGGATCACTCTACATTTGAGAAAAGTTTGCTACAACATGACATCAGCAGCAAACACGAGGAGAACATAGTTCCCTTGATTCCCCGAGCTTATGAGGAGGATTTTATGAGGGAATGTATATGCGTTAACGATAAGCCATGCAGCATGGGGCAATATTGCGAGTGTAATTTTATTGACATTGGAAACCCTTTTGTAGGTGTTGCGTTTGTAATGCCAGAGCTCCATGTAGTCTACAACAGCATGTGCATCTTATGTTTGAGGAAATTGACACTGATGCTTTTCTACCGCCTGGTAAATGGAGGATACAAGTGTAATCACCTGGCGCAACTGTACTCAAATATTTGCGATGTTCCTGGAGAATACCACAGCTCAGCCATGCTTGTGCTTCCGAAGCATTGTGCTGTACATAGTATGCCATTGCCTGTCGTGGCGCATCAGCGCAACAAATACTCGGTTATATTCAAAAACGGACACAAGTATTTGAAGCAAAATAATGTGTACTTTGAGGATTTTCAATAAGCCCGTTTAGGTCGTGCGCTTCTGTGCATCATGATGAGGATGTCAGCAAACGAAATTGGAACAAATGTTGTGTTTTCACTGACACAACAAACTCTACCAATATTTTGTTTCCTGATGGACTGATAACACAGGATGTCCTGAACGGGCTAGCAGAACAGCACCAATACCCAATACATGCAAAAGTAGCTTTGCGTATAGAAGAACTGCTACAACAAGAAAGATCTGGAATCGACGTAGATGTTGCGCTGGACATACAGCTAACAATTAGCCTTTTACCTCCACGATTTCAGCAACTATTGTTGAGAAAAATTACTATACTACCAGAGTATATGCTGCATAGTGCAGCTCTTGATGATATTGGGTACATTATTCGCGACATCATGGTGGAGAAAAATAACAACGATGTGCTCTTCAAGTTATATCAATACACGATGCCTTTCATCAAGCACAATCGCTTGAATTTCCCACCACGGCGTTACGTTTCAAAAACTGTTCTCAAGCATTTGATACAGATCGTAGCCTTCTCGTGCTTGGGCCTTCACGTTCATCAAAGCAAAAAGCCCGTTTGGAATGTGAGAAGAAAACTGTTTATATTTTTCACCAATTTGATGTTGAAAGGTTCTTTAAGTGACTTATACATCTTTTGTCACCACCACAACTACCTTGTTCGTCTCGCGCTCATAGAGAACTTCGTTCATTTCACAAATCAGTCCATGACATTGGAAATGAAGTTTATGCGCGTTTTTTCAGGAATAGCCTATGAGCACACAAAGGTTTTTCGTTTGGTATGCTACATTGCAGACAACTTTCGCATGTCAGCATTGCAAAACGAAACTCTCGATTGGGAAGTAGTAGAGCTCAAGGCTCAAATCGCAATCGAAAGATGCAATCGTACTTGCAAATCACAACCTATAAAACAAATCAGGCTTTTGACAAGTGTACACAACTGTTGGGGCTATGCTACCGAAAATTATGTGATGAGAAATCTAATGACAATGCCAGTTGTGTCAAAGCCAATGTTATTCCGAGAAATGCAAGATTGTGACATGCTCACAATGGCCCTACGCTGGAAATTAAATAACCAAGTGCGCAAGTACCCATTGCCTGTGCACATTCAACATCAACAGTTTTGCTGTATACAAGAAGAATCAAGACACGTGAATCAGAGCTCTATTGTTCATCGCTCTCTGCTGTACGTGTGCTTGCGCTGCTGCCAGCAGTCTTCTCTGCTGGGAAATAATATGCGCGTGGATTTTCTGCAGAAGCCCATCTGTGTGCATTGCCATTCCAATGTGAATGTTTTGACTATAGAGACTCTAGGGCATTTGGTGCGTGTGTTTCGGCAATATTACTACTTCTGCATCAAATGCAACAGGGTGCATGCGTGGCAAGGAGCAGGACATGAATTTTTTTCTTGTAAGTTTCTACAACCGCCACCGGCACGCAAGCACTGTTCAATCTGCTGGCGCACAAATTTCCTCACTCCTTTCAGTGCTTTCGACAAGAAACTTGGGGTTGTTCAGAATTTTTTTTTATGTCCCAAACACATTCCAGCAAAATTACAGTGCCTATATGCCTATGATCTCACATCGTTGCGTAGGCTTATAGTGCATATTCAGCGTTGAAAATTCAGCGTTGAAAATTCAGCGTTGAAAATTCAGCGTTGAAAATTCAGCGTTGAAAATTCAGCGTTGAAAATTCAGCGTTGAAAATTCAGCGTTGAAAATTCAGCGTTGAAAATTCAGCGTTGAAACCAGCATAGGTATTTTAGAATAATATTTTGATTATTAAACATGGTTCGGGCTATAATGTTGGCATTGAAGTGTAAACTTGAAAGCGTAGAAGATCTCATTGAGCTGGAAAAGTGTCTTCGGGTTATATACAAAACGGTCGACGGCACGACGTGCCAAGCACTAATGACCTTTGAATATGTTTCTTGGCGTAATAAGGTTACGAGACAGTTGGCAAACGCCTTGAATGCGGAAGGCGAGCATAATAGCGAGAATATATGTGCATTTTTATCTGGCTATAAACTTTTTTTCAGCAACAAAACATGCTCAATCTCACAATTAATACCCATGCAGTGTGAGCAAAACACCATAAGAAAAAGAAAGTTGGATTCAGCTCCGTTAATGATTCAGTCACGTTGTGAGACAAATTGTAAGCATACAAATTGTAAGCATACGTGTATTTAAGAACATCAGCTTATGTCCTTTTCAACGCCAGGAATGGTTCATGAGTCCAAAATACACCAATACTCAACAAAAAACATGCCTTTGGCGACGTCAAACTCAATGATGTTTCAGATGAAAACGGCGCTGCCAGCACAGCGAAATTTCCAAGCATCGCAGATGCGCAATCCATGGGCGCAACAACAGCTAAACGTCTGTCAACCCCCTGCTCAAGAGCTATGTGGCCAGATGCGGAATCCATGGGCGCAACAACAGCTAAACTGTGCTCAACCCCCTGCTCAAGAGCTATGGGGCCTGCAGGCGCCGATGTTGAAGCAAACATCATGGGCAACAAGTGCTGTGTCTCCTGAGGTGGAAATGCACATTGTCTCTCAGTCAGCAGAAGCTGCAGAAAACAAAACAAACAATTCGACAGAGGGGCATAATACGTGGACGAGTGCAGAGGAATTGGCCAATGCTATTTTCCCTTCAAATCTGCAAGCAGATGCTGAACATACAAGTAATGTACACCTTGGCCTACTAAATCATAAGAACGAAATTGAAAGCTTGAAGCAATCATTGGCAGTATTGGAAAACAATCACTTTCACGACGGCCTACTGAATCATAGAACGGAAATTCAAAATTTGAAAAAATCACTTAAAGATATCATGGCGAAGACAAGTGTTCAGAAGACAAGTGTTCATTCAGATCACGTACATTTGGATCACGTACACAACGGCCTACTCGATCATAAGAAAGAAATTGAACGTTTGCAGAAATCAGTGGAAGAATTGACGACAAAAAGCATATTGCTTTCAGCAAATGGGGCGCGTACAAATGTGAAAGAAAATGTCCCATCACAGGATTTTGCACATGCACACGAAGCCCTTCTCGAGCACAAGAAAGCCATTTTGGAACACGAGAATTCCTTAGAGTGTCACAACGAAGGGCTCCTGCTTCATAGACAAGAAATCAAATCTATGCAAGCAAAATTTGCTTCTTTAGAATCAAAGCAGAAAGATCTGTTGCACCGCGAGAATCTTGTTGAATGTGAGAAGCAAGGCCTTCTCCTTCAAAATCAAGAAATCAAATCTCTCACATCAAAAATTGCTACTTTAGAATCAAAGCACAGTGCTCTCAGTCACAAACACGATCTTCAATCATTCAAAAAGGACGACAATCTACTCGGCAAATTGGAAGCACTAGACCACCGTACACGTGAGCAAATGAGCTTGCTAAGAGCAGGACATAATTCCCTACTTGATGCACACCAAACATGTCAACAGCAGGTAACCTCTTTGTCACAACTCTGTTCTCGGCCACAAGAAAGGCATGTAGAATTTGGAGCAAATTCTTATGTACAGCCTCCGCGTTCCAAATTCGGAAAATAAGAGTGGATGCTCAAGAAAACCTAGACAGTAACTGAAGAAAAGGGCATTCGTAGACCAATAGCAGATGCTTGTTGCGTAGCTTTGGCTTGTTCCGTAGCTTTGACAACAAGTGCCGATGCATCTTGGTTTGGGCCATCTTGTTTGCTTGCATTGTCTGCTATAACTTGATTTGTAATGAAAAAGATTAACAAAGCAATGGAAGCCCCAATTATTGCGCTGTATATGCTCTTATCAGTGGTGCATAAGGAATCTCGTATGCGCAACGTGTCAGTAGCATGATCATATTCCAAAGACAAGTCACGCAATGATGATCCTTTTATTATTTCTTGATGATACACGGCACGCCCAAGAAATGCCAGCACTAGTAGGTCGTCGTAATGGGTTGCCAAAATCTCCGTGTTGATATGTATATTTTCGTCACTTGACCGTACAATTGCGGGAAAAGTGTTACTTGGCAACATACTGTTTGTATGTGTAACAAATAGATTTATAAGCTTTAGCTTGTTACACACACTATTAGTGCAAGCCGGCAATCGCAATTTGTCCGCAGTAGACCTCTGGATGTGGTCTGTAAGAGCTTTAAGTAAGTCACAGCATTCAATTGATAAGAACGGTGCGTGCTGTGCTGGAGCGTTGTCATAGCTGTCGGTGGCGTTGTTGCTTTGCAATGATCCTGGCAAGATGATACATAGAACCAATACAACACACAAGCGCATACATGAAAGCATACAAAGGTGTGCTTAAATAGCACCTCTTAGCAGCTACTGCATTTAGAGATAAGCACAATAACACAGTTACCGAATATTACAAGCAACCAAAACTCAGGACCAGTTTGTAGATATTCTTTGTTGTTGTTGTGCCATGAACCAAGTAGGTTCTTCTTCATGAACCAAGGAGGGGTGAAGAAAACTGTGAAACTGACAGTGAACACGAACCAAATGGCAAGCGAACGGAGTCTCAACTGAACGGGCTCTCCTGCAGCCTGTTGTCCCAGAGCGAGTTTCAATTTGCGTTGTAGAGCTCTTTCTGCGTACAATTGTATGATCAAAGCTGTAAATAGAAGAACCCATTCGATTATTATTGAAGCGTGCATCAGTCGCCCCGTTTGTACACCAGAGGAATCAAAATACGAGACCATGAGAACAAGTAGGAGTAAGAACATGCCAAAGTATACAGAGGCCCCGATCATATAGTTTTTATCCTTCAAACACATTGATATTAAGATGTGTATGCACCAGAACGACGCCATAACGCACACAGCACTTAGGTAGTGAGCATTCTTTTCTGACTGTGAAACACTTGTGCTTCTGAACTCCGCAACAGCAGCAATATTGCTAATTAAACCGATTGTGCACAAACTGCAGGAAGTTGCTGCATCTGAGAAGAAGTAGGCTTTTCGGAATTTCTCAAAATATGAATCTTCAAACCCTTCACGACAGCAGCACAAAAAAAACAAATGGAAAAGCAAAAGCATTTGCACTGTAATTGAGCACACAAACATCCATGTAATGATCGGGTACTCGACCAGACAAGCCCCCATCTGCGTACTGACGAATTGTAATGGAAAGCTGCTAGTGGTATCTGTATGCGTTTGATATTTACAGATATTGCTTAAAAAGAAAACAACACAAATTACTAATATTAAGCAGGAGACATAACAAATATTTTGTCTGTAGTCTGACATTTACTTAAAGCTCTTCTTATATGACCAAAACTGACCAAATTCTGCAGAACCTTATCATCTGCCTTTGTATTTTCCATTTACTGTAATATGCGGATAAATGAGAAGTTAGACATGTTTTGTTTGCACACCCTACCGTGGTACTGGAAAGCACTGATTCTGGTATACGACGTCTTCAAGTGTTGGCAGCAGGACGCCTCGACAGCGAAGAGCGTACGAGACGTGTATGAAAGCACTATACACGTGTTTGTGTTTCAGGTGCTAGTGTCGCTTGTTCTTGTAGGCCCGTCGCTCGTGCTCAGTGTGCAAGACAGGAAGAACACTAACGCATTTGTTTCAGAAATGGTGTTACTGCTCAGCACTTATATGTTGCTCATTCGTGGCATAGGCACAGGGGTTGTGTCTGCTGAAAATGCGTGCTTCTGCCTACAGTTCTGCAGTTGTTATTTTTTTTTCTGTCACTTCATTTGCATCTCGACAAACAGGCACCTGCTGCTGGGCAAAACCATTGTCCAGCCCTGCTGTGTCGTGGCTATGTGTGTGTTTCCAGTTATGTTTAGTCACGTGCCTCGGGACTGTATGCATCTCTCTCCCTATGTGCTTCTTTTCCTGTTCTCGGGCGAGGTTTCAGCATGTGCATGCTCAGTTTTGTCGTATGTGATTGTGTATGCAGAGAGCATTGTAGACTCAGTTTATGTACACTTTATGTAAATACATCTGGAAATAAATCTTTCACACGAAATAAGGGTTGAACATCTGTTATGTAAATACATCTGGAAATAAATCTTTCAAACGCAATAAGGGTTGAACTGCACATTGGATTCTTGAATGTTGCTCCTGTCGTTTTTAATGTCAGACATATTTTCGGCATTAATTTTCTTTCGAATGTCCATTATTTTTTCTTTGTTGAGCCAAATACCTTTTTCTACGTTAAATATCGCTTCTTTTATGCGCCAAATATCTTTTTCGAAGACAAAATATCTTCTTTGGGCTTCGAAATCGTTGCTTTCACCGTCCGTACGAAAAACTTTTGACGTTTCCTCCTTGTCTTTTAACAACCTTTGCTTGTACGGAATGTCTTCGTCTAACAACCTTTTGTTCTCTTCAAGAGCACGCTCTAGTTGCTGTTGCATCTCTAGTCCCCGTGCTGTCCGCTGCATGCAAAGAGATCGTGTTATATATAACATTATTCCTCAAGTATGACTTGTTTGTAGACTTAAATATATTTTATACACTATATGTAAATAAATCTTTCAACTCAAGAGACAGGCAGTGTCGCCAGATCTACAGCGTACGAGCGCAGCATCTGCTTGTAGCTGGTAAAGCAAGCTGGAGCAGACGGCGGTGACTCTCGAAACAGCAACGATTCTCCCGATATTAATAAGTCTGCCGACTGCGGCGACTGCGGACGTTCCTCGGACAACAGACGACCAGCCTTCCAGTGAGAGGATCCCTGCAGCACAAGTAGCGAATCAGCATCAACTGTGTCGATATCTTGAAAGCGTAGGTCCTGTGTGCACGTTGCGTAGTTCGTAAGCAGATAGTTTCTGAATGAATTACAGTAAATGTCGTACGCTTGCCGCACCCAAAGAGAAGTGCATATGCTTGTGCTCCCCTGTGCGCTTGCTCCCTGCTCATAGTGTCTCGTCATGTCACTTGTAAGACGATCTAAAATTTCCCTTTTGTTCTTGACAAGATCTCCAGGAGGCCTGCAACCCGTCTGCTGCACAATTATGGCCTGCTGTAGCAAATCAAAAGAAGAGGCTGTGCCGTACTCACCATCCTCGCCCTTTAGCACAAGTAGTGGGAGCGGGGGAAAGGGAAGACTGCCGATAACCAGACTAGAAAACGCGCATGCTTCGTGCCTTGACTGCAGCAACGTCTGCAGCACTTTCTCTTCTTGTTCCTCGGGGCAACCATTTTGCAGTAGCTCCATACGTTGCATCTCTGCCCTCTGCTCTCAAATACTTTGTGTTTTCTTGTATCATGTTTTGGCGAAAACACTATATACGGAAATCAAACACATGGCACTATTAAACGTAGGCAAGGGTGTTGATAATGGGTATTTAATGACATATTACCATGATTTAACATGGGCTTTGCGTGAAATCTCCAACCGCTTCCCAGCACCACCTGATGAGGAATATGAGGAATGCGGAAAACTGTGGGTTTTCGATGGTACGGAGACTATTGAAAACACAAACGAGCAAGCAAAATTTGAGTTGTTTCAAGAAATCAGGCAAGCATTTTACACTTGCATTATTAGCATATACCAGGTATATAATCCAATGCACAATCAAACAGATGCTTGTCTTCGACTATTCTTTTTAGAGTTAAATAACGAGCAGGTGACTTCTCCGAGGTGGTGGAATATGCTGAAACGGAAGCAAATTCTGATTCAAAGTTGCGTAGTAGAACTGTTTGTGCTAGTATGCTCAATGGTTCGGCAGAGCGAGAGCTATGAAGGCACAACCATGGCCAGACCATTTCCACTTGAAAGTTTCAATGGCCAACCAATGCACTGGACCCAAATGTGCAAAGTGCTACCCAAGGATAACAGAATAGCTGAATTAGCATTAAAACCCGTGGCCGACGGCAGGAGGTTGCCCGGCGTTGCGCTCTCGAATGGGAGGTTGCCCCCAAAGAGGTTCTCAAATGGGGATGTCAGCGATCGTGAACCACGGCCGTTAATGTTTCTAGTTGGCGAGCCTGCAGAACAACCTACAGATCGACACATTCCAGAATTATGGGAGGAAAAATTGTGGACCCGTGAGCATGACGTGGTTCACAAGAAGGGTTGGTGCGAATTGAACAGGCTCTTACACATACAAGGAAAAGAGCCCACTCCCCTTGAGACAAGTCCGCCAAGGGCAAGGGTGCGAGACATCTGTGAGTGGAAACTAACGAAAGGCACAATGAAATTTGCTCTCAAACTGAGATGCTGCAGACAACCAATCAAAAGATTCATGGTTCGTGGCGGTGGACGCGGTGGAGGAGGTGGAGGTGGACGCGGTGGAGGTGGACGCGGTGGAGGTGGACGCGGTGGAGGTGGAGGTGGACGCGGTGGAGGTGGACGCGGTGGAGGTGGACGCGGTGGAGGTGGACGCGGTGGAGGTGGACGCGGTGGAGGTGGACGCGGTGGAGGAGGTGGTGGTGGACGCCGTGGCTTCGGTCTTGAAGAATTTGTTAAAAAACCTGACGAAGGTGACCAGACAAAGAGAACAGAACAACCTAGGGTGTCTGGTATTGAGGGGTTGGAAAAAGAATTTGTACATAGCGACGAAGAAAGTGACGATGAGCCAACGGCGGAAGAAGAACAAATTTTTAAACCTCCAGATCTAGAAAAATATCAATACAAGTATGTGCCACACGCAGAAAGAGAAATAACAACCGAAAATCGTCGCGGATCTGCTCTCAGGCAAGAAGCAGCAGCATTAGCAAAAAAAGCAGCAGCAGCATTAGAAAAAGAAGCAGCAGCAGCATTAGAACAAAAACGGCAAAGGCTAGAAGCAGCAGCATTAGCAAAAGAAGCAGCAGCATTAGCAAAAGAAGCAGCAGCATTAGCAAAAGAAGCAGCAGCACCATTAGAACAAAAACAGCAAAGGCTAAAAGTGCTCAAAGCAAAAGTCAAGAAGGAGGAAGACACTCCTGAACAGATTGTTCCTGAAACTCCTCCTGACGCTGAAGCAATTGAACGAATGCGAAAAAAAGCTGAAGACGACGCTAAAGCCGAGCAAGCTTTTGAAACAGTTTTCCCAACAAAGAGATCTCAAGCGCGCAATATGTACATTGTTTTCCACCCTGGTAAACCTGAATTCGAGTCTGAAATGATGTTCACTACAGCTGTTGACAAATCTGGCGATGACTCGGGACCATCAGATTGGTCAGCCGCGAACACTGATCCACAGAATTCCGAACTCAATCATGACGATGCTCACGAGGAGTCAGGTTTGTCAGCCGCGTACACTGATCCACATCAACAGCAAGGTGACGATGCACCCGACGAGCGACCATCACATGAATCTGCTGGCACTGACGAACCAGATATCTCAGATCCCGAAATTGACGAAGAAGATATCCAGGACCCTCAGACACATGAATCAGATGCACCCGACAACGAAGAAATCCAAGATGCACCCGTCATTTACGAAGAAATAGTTCAAGATCAATTGTGGCCAGGCAACGACTGGCCTCCCAAGTTCAAAAGATCGTTTCCCATAGATCAGCTACCTGTAAACGTTAAAAAGGAAGACAATTGTCCGGGCTCAGCAGCTTGGAATTCTGGAGTTGAGTACATTTTCCAGAACAAAGGAAAAGTATTAGATCATAAATTTAGAGAAGAAATTTTGAGGTATTGTCTCAACCAAGAACAAGTAAATGACAACTATGAATACTTCCATATCCCAGTGGACAAAAAATACATTGAATGGTGGTTAACAGATTATGTACTAGCAAAGCAACTGGAGGCAGAGGACATTCGGGAGGGCAGAACTTATTCACAGAGGACTGATGAGCAGATTGCACGATGGAAAAATACTGGCCTGGGACCTAGCCTTAAAGAACAAATCCAACTGCATTACCCAGGTGAAGCTAAGGTAACTGCTCTAAAAGATGAGCGCCAAAACGCAGGTAGAGGTGCCCGCACTCCAGCTGTAATTCAATATGGTCCAGCTAGGCTGCGAGGTGGGCCTTTACCCGCTGCAATCACTCATATTTCTAGAGCAAGATTTACGTTACCTCCCGCATGTTTACACGACAACGAGAGTGTGCCTGATGCCACCTTGAAAGCATTTCACACGTTTATTTACAGCAAAAGCACTCGCTTTCTGCAATACACCAAACCCGACCATATTCCGCGAGCAACAAGAATCATGTATAGGTTTCGATGTTGGAAGGCGTTTATGTCATTGGTAGAACAATTGGAAATGGACATTGACGATTACTTGGAGCAAACTCCTAACGCTGATTGGAAAGATGCTCCTAAGTATAGAGAGTATCTTGAAGTAGCACACGGCACCAAGAATGTTCTGCTCCAAGCAGCAGATATGAGTTCAAACAAATACTTGATCAATGACTTGCTCAACGTAGCAACTCCCGTAGAAACAAAAAACATGTACTTACTGTAAAAGTTTTATTAAATTTCTCTTTATTGCCTCTGCTGTTTTATTGTAAAGTCTCCTGTGAGTCATATATGCGATCTTCAAAGAACATGCCTCGCATGCGTGTGCATGGTATACTTGTCTCTATGTTATGCAGTGTCTTGTGTGGCAAAGCATCTGCTGTTGAACAAGTGTTTGCCATTACTGTTGTGTATGCCAATGGGAACGTGTTTGCGATTGATGCTGTGAACAAGCCAATTCTCAACATTCTTCGCAGCGGAGTGTATACGTTTGATCAAAGTGACTATTCGAATGCTGGACATCAGATTGCATTTAAAGACAGTACTGGCACTTCATATACTACTGGAGTCACTACTACAGGTACACCCGGTACTTCCGGAGCACAAACAGTTTTTACTGTTGATGTAGATGCTCCGGACAACTTGCTATATTATTGTGTAGCACATGGCAACAGTATGGGTAACACAATACTGGTGGCCTCGAGCACTCCCCCGGAGACCACTCCCCCGGAGACTCCCCTAGAGACTACTCCTGAAGAGACCACTCCCCCTCCCTCTACTGAGACTGCCCCGGAGACAACTCCTGAAGTGACCACTGCCCAGGAGACCACTCCCTCCACTGAGACCACTCCTGAAGTGACCACTGCCCAGGACACCACTCCCTCTACTGAGACCACTCCTGAAGTGACCACTCCCCCTACTGAGACCACTTCCCCAGAGACCACTCCCCCGGAGACAACTACGACACCGACGGAGACTACTCCCCCTCCCCCGCCTCCTGAAGTGACCACGACTCATGAAGAGACCACTCCCTCTGCTGAGACCACTCCCCGGGAGACTACTACCCAAGAAACCACTCCCCCTCCCTCTACTGAGACCACTCCGCAGGAGACTACTACCCAAGAGACCACTCCCTCTACTGAGACCACTCCCCAGGAGACTACTACCCAAGAGACCACTCCCTCTACTGAGACCACTCCCTCTACTGAGACCACTCCCCAGGAGACTACTACCCAAGAGACCACTCCCTCTACTGAGACCACTCCCCAGGAGACTACTACCCAAGAGACCACTCCCCAGGAGACTACTACCCAAGAGACCACTCCCTCTACTGAGACCACTCCGTCAGAGACCACTCCCCCTACTGAGACCACTTCCCCAGAGACCACTCCCTCGGAGACGACTCCCCCGGAGACTCCCCCTGAGACAAGTTCCGCCTTAGAAACTACTCATCCCCCTGAGACAAGTTCCGCCTTAGAAACTACTCAAGCACCGTTCACAACTCCAGTGCCAGCGAACTTTGAGCCCTTGACATGCGTAGGATGCCCTGCAGGTTTCTTTCTGTCACGCGAGACTCTAAACTGTACACAATGCCCACCCGGATCTGGAACACACAAATACTCCAACGCAAGCAGCGCGGAACAATGCATGTGCTTGCCAGGCTTTTCCAATACATCCAATACATCCAATACATCAAACAATACACCCAATACATCTGAAACATGTGTGCTGTGCCCCGCTGGATCATACAAGGAGACGCTCGGCAACGTATCTTGCACCTCATGTCCTGCGAACTCAACAACGCCAACAGAAGGGCAAACAAACGCTACACAGTGTGTGTGCAACGCTGGGTTCAAAGAGAACAGAACATCCTCCTTTGTGTCATCCTCTCTTATGTCATCCTCTGTTCAACCGAGTACTACAAATAACAGGAATTGGATAAATCTTTTAAGCTGCAACAAGACTTCTGTTGCTAATGTACAAAATATGCCACAATACTATGCAGATGGAGCTTACTTTCACACGAACCCCACTTCACAGGAAAAGATTTTAACATTTCAAGACGTGCCAATGATTGTCTCCACACATTTCAAAGCATTCATAAGGTACAAAGTTGTCGATTTTAATTCCCTAAATTGGGACGTATATTTCTTTATGTCAACAATGGCCTTTGGAGGGGGGGGGGGGTTTGGTGCTAACGCCATCCTGCAATTGTATCGAAATGGAGCATCAAATACAGAAACTATTTTGTTTACCCCAACAGGGAGAATTAATACAAACGTTGGAACTGGAACAATCCTAAACCCATGGGCTGGAGAATGGACCACTGTCATGATTGACTGGGAACAACAAACTGGCAAGTACACAGTGACCTGGAGATTCAATTGCACAGCTGCATGCGGAGCGTGTTCGTCAGCATGCGTTCAAAGCGGCAGCAAGACAGCAACAGGTATACTGACGTCCTTTTATGAAGGCCCATACACGTTCAGAGTGGGGGGAGGGGATTCCAGTAGCACTTTGCGCAATTACGCAAATTTGCACGTGTCGCATGTACTTATTAGCAACAACTCTGCAACTACCTGGCCTACGACAGAGGAGCTTAATTGCACAAAACAGGAATCCATTGACAAAGTATATACTTCTACGGACAGTTCTACAGACACTTCTCCAAACACTTTCCT
>Ga0209355_1000269_pt1 | contig 31769 bp, 22 predicted proteins | sample LauGreSBDMM110SN_3_FD_187563 | JGI IMG/M metagenome (GOLD analysis project Ga0209355, IMG submission 187563) | Freshwater lake microbial communities from Lake Michigan, USA - Sp13.BD.MM110.SN (SPAdes) (version 2) | ecosystem: Environmental > Aquatic > Freshwater > Lake | place: Lake Michigan... | reverse complement strand
TCTCCAAAGCCCCGACAATCTGATCCTCCCCTTTACGCTTGAAAATATTAATCCGTATCATGATCATCTGGTAAGGGTCAATTGCATCATGCGGCACCAAATCCTGGAAATGTAGCATGGTGTTATTGAGGCGGTACCTCAAATAATCCAATGAACAGGATGTGGTTATCATCATCAGGAGATACTCCATCTCCATAGTGTGACCATTTTTCTTAGCCTGGTGGTAGAACTGGATATAGTCAGTATAGTCGAACATGGTTGAAAAAGGTGGTGTCTGTTTGCTTGGATTGTATCAGAGAATCAGAGAATCAGAGAATCAGAGTATCAGAGAATCAGAGAATCAGAGAATCAGAGAATCAGAGTATCAGAAAGAGTTAATAGATAGAGGACATTCGATGAATTTTTTTTTTTCAATTTTTAATATGTTGAGTAAACTCAACATATTAAAAAGAGGGCGAGTTGTTAAATGAAATCAATTTTTTTATTAACAAATTTTAAATTCGTTAATAAAAAAGAGGGTGAGACTTTAGTCGAGATCAATTTTTAATATATTACATTACTAATACTAATATATGCTTAAAATTTATAAAAGACCACGTCCTACTGATTCTTGGTTAGTAAACAAACTAATAGAAGGATCATCTGAAGCATATAAAATTATTGCTGAATTGGAGAAAAAAGAAAAAGTTATTATTAAAGTTTCTATAGCTGATGATAATAAAAATACATACAGTGGATATGATGATAGAAATGAATATAAAATATATCAATTATTAGATAAAATTAAACAATTAAAACCCAGTATACCTAAATTATATGGTCAAATGCATTGTTATGAAAAAAAGAGATATATTGATAACTTTGTTGAAAAATTAAAAGATAAAGGACTTTGTAATGGAAAAAGTGGAGATGTAAAAATATATTTAACTATTATAGAAAATATAAAAGATGGTTTACAAATTAACAAGTTAGGAAGAAAACTTAATAGAATAGAAACATTATCGATTATTATGCAAGGACTTTTTCAAATGTACATGTTTATATATATTTTTGGAATTCTTCAAAATGATTACAATCCTGGTAATATACTTATTTCTCCGACAAGTGAGCAATATATAAACTATGAAATTCTTCATTTTCCATATAGATATTTTGATTACGAGTTAGGTGACGACTCTTGTAATAAAGAGGGTACTACATATAAAGTTTTATCAAATGGAGTTAAACTTACTATAATTGATTTTGACCAAGGAAAGTGTTATCATCATAAATATATAAATGTAACACATGTTGATATTAGGGAACATATTATTGAACATGCATTTAAATTTATTAAAACAGTATGTACATATGGAGATAATGATGTTTTTGAAATATGTAAAAAACATTATAATTCTAGGGGATTACATCTAATAAGTTATTCAAAACAGTTTTTTGATCAATATAATAAAGAAAAAAATGAACCAAGTAGTGAATATTTAATTGATAGATTAAGAGTTACTTTTAGGATGTGGATAAGAGAACTTCAAAGAAAATTTCCTGATTTAGATAGAACCAATATAGATATTTGTTAATATAAATAAAAATATTGAATAAACACCTAATTATATTATCTATTGATATTATAATTAACTATGACAACACTTGTAAATAGAGTAATATTTAAATCTAATAAAAATAATGGTCTTGGTACTTCTATTGATATTCAAGGTAATATTGATATTTCTGGTAATATTATACCTTCTTCTAATAGTTTTGATTTAGGATCAAATACTCAACAATGGCGAGATATGCATTTCTCTGGTAATTTGTATCAAAATGGTTTATCATATACTGGGTCGCAGTGGACAACTTCTGGTAATAAACTATTTTATACTGCTGGTAATATTGGAATAGGAACCAATAATCCTATTAATACATTAGATGTTTCTGGTAATAGTAGAATAAGTGGTAATATTGCCGTAGGTGGTAATTTAAGTGTATCTGGAACATTAACTACAATTGATTCCACTACAGTGACAGTTCAAGATCCCATAATAACACTTGGTCAAAGTGTATTAACTAGTAATGATAATAAAGATAGAGGTATTGAATTTTTATATTATGATGGTTCTTCAAAGAGAGGTTTCTTTGGTTTTGATAATACAAATTCCAATTTAATTTATCTTATAAATGCAACTAACTCTAGTGAAGTATTAACTGGAACATATGGTAATATTCAAGGAGGAGCTTTTATAAGTTCAAATACTAGTGGAGCACCATTAACAGTAACATCTTCTGGATTAGTTACTAATTTAAATGCGGATTTATTAGATGGTCAAGATGGTACTTATTACCGTAATATGAATAATGTTACAAATGGTACCTTAAAAGTAGAATATGGAGGAACAGGTACTAATAGTTTAACAAGTGGTAAATTATTAGTTGGAGCAGGAACAAGTGCAGTATTAACACCGGTAGATTTAACATGGAATGGTTCAAATCTTGGGATAGGTTCAAGTAATCCTATACAAAAATTAGATGTATCTGGAAACATTGCAGCAAGCGGCAATATTAGCGCCGGAAACTATATTTCTTGCGCTAACATTAATTTCACAGGTATATTGTATCAGAATAGTTCACCTTATATTGGATCACAATGGACAACATCAGGTAATACTATATTTTACAATACTGGTAATGTGGGAATAGGTTCAAGTAATCCTTCACAAAAATTAGATGTATCTGGAAACATTGCAGCAAGTGGCAATATTAGCGCCGGAAACTATGTTTCTTGCGCTAACATTAATTTTACAGGTATATTGTATCAGAATAGTTCACCTTATATTGGATCACAATGGACAACATCAGGTAATACTATATTTTACAATACTGGTAATGTGGGAATAGGTTCAAGTAATCCTTCACAAAAATTAGATGTATCTGGAAACATTGCAGCAAGTGGCAATATTAGCGCCGGAAACTATGTTTCTTGCGCTAACATTAATTTTACAGGTGATTTATATAAAAACAGTTCACTATATTTAGGTTCTCAATGGACGACATCTGGTAGCAAAATTTATTACAATGGTGGTAATGTAGGAATAGGAACGATAAATCCTGGTAATACCTTAGATGTATCAGGAAATATATATACAAGTAATACTATAACAGGAACACGATTAATATCAAATATAGGATCTGGAACAGCGCCAATAACAGTAACGAGTAGTACATTAGTTACAAATTTAAATGCAGATTTATTAGATAATCAAGATAGTACTTATTATTTGAATTATGATAACTTGACTAACAAACCAACGATATCAAGTAGTCAATGGACAACATCAGGAACTAAAATATATTATAATACTGGTAATGTAGGAATTGGAACAGTAAATCCTGGTAATACCTTAGATGTAAGTGGAAATATTTATGCAAGTGGTGATATAAGTGCATTTTCAGATAAAAGATATAAAACAAATATAGAGAAGATAACAAATGCTATTGATAAAATAAATGCAATAAATGGATATACTTTTAATAGAGTTGGTAATATGGATAAACGTATGATGGGTGTTATTGCACAGGAATTGGAATTAGTAATCCCAGAGGTTGTTTATCAACAAGGTGATACTTTAAGTGTAGCTTATGGTAATATTGTTGCAGTTTGTATAGAAGCAATTAAAGAATTAGATGAAAAAATAAAAGAATTAGAAAAACTAATCAAAAAATAATATGTATATATTATAAATGAGTACGCCTAGTAGTATTATTAGTTTACGGGAAATATCATCAACCATTGGTGGAACACCTCCACATAGTTTATCAGAATATTATTTATCATTACCAGGAGTACCAGCTGCTGGAAGAATATCATTATCAGATTTTCGTGATAAATTAAATATACCTGTTATAACAACAGTACAACCAGTTAACATCACGGCTGATACTAGTAATACTTCTTATAATACCGTATATAACTTTAATGCAAATAAAACTGTTACATGGACTATAATACCAACATTTTTTGGTAATATTAATTCTACAACTGGTGTTTTAACTTTAGCAGTACCATTATATACTAATGCAACGGGGACTTTTACAGTTACAGCTACAGGTACAGATGGTTCAACAGCATCAAAATCATGGACATACAATTTTACCGGTTCATTAGTAGATACAATATCAGGTGGAACATATATTGATGCAAATAATTTTCGTATTAGAACTTTTGAATCTAGTAGCAGTTTAATAGTAAATAGTAGTATCACAGTTGATTTCTTGTTAATAGCAGGTGGTGGTGGTGGTGGTACAACCTATGATAGAACAGCGGGAGGTGGTGGAGCTGGAGGTGTTATTTATCAGACTGGGGTAGCAATATCACCAAATACCTACAATATAACTCTAGGTGGTGGCGGAGGTCCTTCATCAAATGGTAGTAATTCTATATTTTCTACATATACTGCTATAGGTGGTGGAAGGGGTGGTTGGAATAGTAAATCTGCTACAACATTATATAGAGGAGCAGATGGTGGCTCTGGAGGTGGTACAAGTCATGTAAGTGGTGCTGGAGCAGGAACTTCAGGTCAAGGTAATAGTGGTGGAACTCAAGCATGGAATGGTGGTGATCCTACTTTTGGATCATACTCAGGTGCAGGTGGAGGTGGAGCTGGTGGAGTAGGGGGGTGGGGTACACCATCAGGTGCAGGTGGCGGAGGTTCAGGCAGACTAATTTCTATAACTGGGACTGCAACTTATTACGGTGGTGGAGGGGGTGGAAGTGCACAATCTTTAAATAATCAAAATTTACCAGGTGGTGGCGGTGGTGCTGGTGGTGGTGGTGCTGGTGGTGCTGCTCTAAAACTTAATAGCGTAGTTTATGGTTTAAATGCAACATTCTATGGTGGTGGTGGTGGTGGTGGCGGTGGTCACATTACTAGTGGTACTGTTAATTATGGTTCTGATGGAGGTAGTGGATATCAAGGTGCTTTCATAATTAGCTATAGTTATCCTGCATCTCCACCTATTATTACGTCATTACAACCTAATAATATTGTTGCAAATACTTCTAGTAATCAATATGATATATCATATAATTTTACTGCAAGTAAAACAGTAACATGGTCATTAACACCAACCACATATGGTAATATTAATTCCAGTACTGGAGCATTAACATTAACATTTCCAATTAATACACTAGCATTAGGTACTATGATTGTCACGGCTACAGGAGCCGGCGGAACAGTATCGCAATCATGGAATTATACTGTAACAGGAACCTATATAGCTTTACGTAGTAAATTATCAGCAAATATACAGACAAGTATGAATTGTATATATAGTATTCGTTTAATAAATATACAATATTTGGGTGCTATACTTCAAATTAGAAAAGCATCAAATAATTTAACTGCTGACTTCTTTTGGACCTCAGATAGTACACTAAAAACAAGCAATAATGTTTCCTATACATCATGGATAGGTACATCAATTGGATATGTTGTTATTTGGTATGATCAATCAGGATTTGGAAGACATGCACAACAAACAATACCAAGCTATCAACCAGAATTTACAACAGATGGTATACTTTTTAATGGAAGCAGTCACTTTTTTGATTTACCAAGTATATCATTTTTAAACAATACCTCTTACTCTTATTCAACTATTATAAAACGTACTTCAACAAAGAGTTTAAATTATATTATAGGTGGTTCAGCAACATCAACCAATACAAATTTACACATTGGATGGAAAAATGAAACACTATGGACAATTGCCCAATATGGTAATGATACTGACTTTACAGTATCTAGTGGTTTACCAACAAATAATGAATTAAATATTGGTAGTTATCCATATAATAGTAATCGAATTTGTTATGTCAATGGTACTTCTTTGCCTGTAACATCTAATGGTTCTACAAATTCTATATCCAACATAGGAACACAATATATTGGTAAATTTTCTACAAGCGCCTGGTATCAAGGATATATTAAAGAAATTATAATATTTAATAATGTATTAAATTCTGATATAAATATATTGGAAGATGATACTAGGTTATTTTATAATATAACAGTTATAACATCACCACAACCTGCAAATATAGCATCTAATACTAGAGCAAATTCATATAGTATATCATATAATTTTACTGCAAATAAAACTGTTACATGGTCCTTAACACCAACTACTTATGGTGATATTAGTAGTAATGGATCATTAACACTTGTATTTCCAATATATACAACTGTATCGGGTACATTCATAGTAACAGCAACAGCTGGAACAGAAACTTCAATAAAATCATGGTCATATAATATTACTAATACATTTGTAGGTACAACAAGTAATGCTATTAGTGTTACTGGTACTAATGGTTTAACTCTGCCATCTATAGTTAATAATTATTGGAGACGTTATTTAATTGTTTGGTCATATTCATCAGATGAATTATTTAATATTTTTAATAGCACTTCAACAACTATTAGTGGTATGCAATTTATAGTTAGAAATCAACCTACTTATCAACCTTTTCCAAATTATACTATAGGTATGAAACTACATACTAGCAGTATAACAACAAATGTTTCAGGATCATCCGATGGTCAATTTTTTACAACAGTAAAAACAGAAGCATCCGAATCATTTACAACTAATACAACAAAAATATTTACTTTTACAACACCATTTGCATGGACATATGGTAATAATTTGGCTATTGCTTGCGCTTGGGGACAAACTTCTAATTATTCAGACTCAGGTACTATGGATATTGGAAGTGGTACGTCTTTTTACGATCGTTCAGATACTGCTGGTAAATATGAATTATATTTTGGAGCATTTGGTACTAGTGACTATCGTCCAGTTGTACAATTTATATGTAGCTAAAATATTAATACAACTTATACCTAGATTGAACTTTACTAGCTACATTTCCTTTGAAAATATCTCCCCTTTATTAGAAAGTGATTAATCACTTTCTAATAAATTGATCTCATCTAGCGACTTGCCTAATTTTATATAAATATGCTTAAGCATATTTATATAAAATTGATAATCTAAATATTTGACTCTAATTATATTAATCATATAAAAATGGATATCATTAAATGTTCACCATTACCTGATGATATTTTAAAGGTTATCGCGAATAAATGTGCTCATAATGAACGCCAAATATTACGCAAAGTTAATACATTTTTTCACTCATATATCCCTTATAAAAAATATAAATTATGCGAATATCTACCATTTAAAGTATTTATAAGTTTATTTCCAAATGGTCTCCGTGATGAATATATATTTAGTGAAAATCGTATATTTATAGCCACTATTGATAGTGAAAATCTTGATAATATTAAATGGCTTTGGGAAAATGGATGTTCTTGGAATGGATGTATATTTTCAATGGCAGCTAGAACAGGTAACTTGGAAAATATGAAATGGCTTTTTAAAAATTGTTTAAGTTCGTCAAAAATAATAAAAAGTAAAAACTTTCCATGGGACGAATCTGTATTTGAAGCTGCTGCCGAATATGGTAATTTAGAGAATATGAAGTGGTTAAAAGATAATGGCTGTAGCTTGTCTGAAGACTCGCTAACGCGAGGCTGTCCATGGGATGTATCTACATTTTATGCTGCTGCTGAATATGGAAACTTGGATAACATGAAATGGTTAAAAGATAATGGCTGCCCATGGGATGAATATACATTTCAAGCTGCTGCTGAATATGGTAATTTAGATAATATGAAGTGGTTAAAAGATAATGGCTGCCCATGGGATGAAAATATATTTCGTGGTGCTGCTGAATACGGAGACTTTAATAATATGAAATGGTTAAAGGATAATAATTGCCCATGGGATGAGTCAATATTCGAAGCTGTTGCCAAGCATGGAATTTTAGATAACATGAAGTGGTTAAAAGATAATGGCTGCCCATGGAACGCAAATACATTTCAAGCAGCTGCTAAAAATGGTAATTTAGATAATATGAAATGGCTTAAATATAATGATTGCCCATGGGATGAATATACATTTGCAGCTGCTGCCCATAACGGAAATTTAGATAACATGAAGTGGCTAAAAGATAATGGTTGTGAATGGGATGCATATACATTCTATATAGCTGCTAAAAATAGTAATTTAGATAACATGAAATGGCTTAAGAATAATGGTTGTCCATGGGATAAATTTGTATTTGAAGCTACTACTGAATATGGAAATTTAGATAGTATGAAGTGGTTAAAAGATAATGATTGCCCATGGTGTGAAAATACATTTATAGCAGCTGCAAAGACTGGAAATTTGGAAAAAATGAAATGGTTAAAAGAAAATGGTTGCTCATGGAATGACAATACATTTACATATGCTGCTAAAAATGGTAATTTAGATAACATGAAGTGGTTAAAAGAAAATGGTTGTAGCTCGTCTGAACATACATTCAAGGCTGCAATTGATAATGGAAATCTTGAGAATATTAATTGGCTTAGAAGTAATAATTGTTCATGGAATGACAAACTTTTTTATGATGTTGTTCAAAAGAAAAATTTAGGAAATTTAAAGGATATACCATCACAAGTTTTATGGGATAAATACACATTAACACTTGCTAAACGATACAATTATATAAAAAGAATCGAGTGGCTTGGCTTGAAAATGGATGTATAATTGATAATTTAATAATCTAAATATTTGACTCTTATTATAGTATTATAAAAAATGGATATCATTCAATTTTCAAAATTACCCAATGATATTTTAAAGGTTATTGCTAATAAATGTACTCATAATGAACGTCAAATTTTACGTAAAGTTAATAAATTTTTTCATTCATACATTCCTTATGAAAAATATAAACTTTATGAATACTTACCATTAGAAATATTTCAAAAATTATATTCTGATAATGCACGTAATATATATGCATTAAAAGAATATCGTCTTTTTATAGATTTAACTAATAGTGGTAACTTGGATAATATGAAGTGGCTCAAAGAAAATGGTTGCTCATGGGATAAATATGCTTTTGATGCTGCTGCAAAAACAGGTATATTAGAAAATATGAAGTGGTTAAAAGAAATTGGATGCAAATGGGATGAATGTACATTTTATATTGCTGCTAAATTAGGAAATTTAGAAAATATGAAATGGTTAAAAAATAATGGTTGTCCATGGAACGAACATACATTTGAAACTGCTGCTTCTAATGGAAATTTAGATAACATTAAATGGTTAAAAGATAATGGCTGCCAATGGGATGAATGGACATTTACAGAAGCTGCTAAATTAGGAAATTTAGAAAACATGAAGTGGTTAAAGAATAATGGTTGCCCATGGAATAAATGTACATTTGAAGCAGCTGCTTATAATGGTAATTTAGAAAACATTAAATGGCTCAAGGATAATGGTTGTAGCTGGAATAAATGTACATTTAAAGCTGCTGCTCAAAATGGTAATTTAGATAATATGAAATGGTTAAAGAAAAATAATTGCCCATGGAATGAATATACATTTGAAGCAGCTGCTTATAATGGTAATTTAGATAATATGAAGTGGTTAAGATATAATAGTTGCTCATGGAATGTAAATACTTTTAATTGTGCTATTTTAAATGGAAATTTTGAGAATATAAAATGGCTTCGAGAAAATGGTTGTAGCTCGTCTGAAGACTCGCTAGCGCGAGTCTGTAGCTTGACTGAAGACTCGCTAGCGCGAGTCTGTAGCTTGACTGAAGACTCGCTAGCGCGAGTCTGTCCATGGAATGCAACAACATTTAAGAGTGCAGCTCAAACAGGAAATTTGGAGATTATGAAATGGCTCAAAAGTAATGCTTGTCCATGGGATGAAGAAACTTTTGTTGCTGCAGTTCAAAAAGGAAATTTAGATAACATGAAGTGGTTAAAAGATAATGGTTGTCCATGGGATAATCACACTTTAAAGGTCGCTAAACACTTTAATAATGTAAAAATTATAAAGTGGCTCGAGGAAAATGGATGTGGTTTCTAATAAATTGATAAAAATAAATACTTAATATTCTTATTTTAGTAATCATAAAATGACATCAATCATATGTTCTCCGTTACCTAATGATATTTTAAAGATTATTGCTAATAAATGTGGTCATAATGAACGTCAAATTTTACGTAAAGTTAATACAGTATTTAGGGACTATATACCGCATCAAAAATATAAATTGATTGAATATCTACCATTAGAAATATTAAAGAATTTATTATCTAATGGTGTTGCTACCGATTATCCTAAATTTATATTTACAGCAGTTACAGGGACTGGAAACTTGGATAACATGAAGTGGCTCAAAGAAAATGGTTTTGTATGGGATAACTCTACATTTACTAATGCTGCTCAGTTAGGTAATCTAGATAATATGAAATGGTTAAAGGAAAATGGCTGTCCCTGGAATACTAATACTTTTTCAAGAGCCGCTATACATGGTAATCTTAAAAATATAAAGTGGCTCAGGGGTAATGGTTGCCCATGGGATGCAAGTACATTTACCTCTAGTGCTAAAATCGGTAATTTGGAAAATATGAAGTGGCTTAAAATTCAAAATTGTAGCTCGTCTGAAGACTCGCTAGCGCAAGGCTGTAGCTCGTCTGAAGACTCGCTAGCGCAAGGCTGTAGCTCGTCTGAAGACTCGCTAGCGCAAGGCTGTAGCTCGTCTGAAGACTCGCTAGCGCAAGGCTGTAGCTCGTCTGAAGACTCGCTAGCGCAAGGCTGTCCATGGAATATATGTACATTTATAGCTACTGCTGAATTAGGTAATTTGGATAACATGAAGTGGCTTAAGGAAAATGGTTGCCCATGGGATGCATTAATTTTCACGATTATTGCTCTTGGTGGTAATTTAGAAATTATGAAGTGGTTAAAGGAAAATGGCTGTCCATGGAATACAACAACATTCAGGGCTGCCGCCGAAAATGGTAATTTAGATAACATAAAATGGTTATATGAAAACGGTTGTAGTTGGGATATTGATGTTATTACTTGTGCTGCAAAAAAAGGTCATTTGAATGTCATGATATGGTTGAATGATAATGGCTTTATATGTGATAAAAGTACATTAATCGCGGCAGCCACTTGTGGTAATTTAGATAACATAAAGTGGCTTAGAAGTAATGGTTTTAGCAGGTCTGGAGCCTCATTAATCCGAGGCTGTCCTTGGGACACATGGGTATTTTTTGCTGCAGCTAAAAATCAAAATTTAGATAATATGAAGTGGCTACTAAGGAATGGATGTCCTTGGGATAGTAGTATTTTTTCATACAGTGCAGAGATTGGCAACCTAGAAAACATGAAGTGGCTCAAGGAAAATAACTGTCCCCAGAATATCAATATATTTACTTGTGCCGCCCTAAATGGTAATTTGGATAATATGAAGTGGATCAAAGATAATAATATTCAATGGGATGCTAATACATTTATAGCTGCTGCAAAAAATGGTAATTTGAATAATATGAAGTGGCTCAAGGAAAATGGTTGCCCATGGAATGAACACACATTTGCAGCTGTTGCTTATAATGGAAATTTAGAAAATATAAAGTGGTTGAAGGAAAATGGTTGCCCTTGGGATGAAAATACATTTTATGAAGCTACAAGAAGTATTATAAATGAAAATAAGAGCTTAGAAAATATAAAGTGGTTAAAGGAAAATGGTTGCCCTTGGGATAAAAATACATTTTTAGGTGCTGCTAATAGTCTTAACTTAAAAATCATGAAATGGTTAAAGATGAATGGTTGTCCATATGATGAAAAAACTTATACATATTTTTTTAAGGATAAATAAATTGATAAAAATAAATACTTGATATTCTTATTTTAGTAATCATCAAAATGGATACTATCCAATGTTCTCCATTACCTGATGACGTTCTAAAAATTATTGCTAATAAATGTGGTCATAATGAACGTCAAATACTACGTAAAGTTAATTACTTTTTTAGGAACTTTATACCTTATGAAAAATATAAATTAAATGAACATCTACCATTAGAAATTTTCTCAGAATTGTTCCCCGACAAAGTTATTAAAAAAGAGAGCATTATGATGGAAGAAATTTTATTTCTAAAAGTAACGGAAAGCGGAAACCTTGATAATATGAAGTGGCTCTGGAACAAAGGCTGTGATTGGGATAAATACACGTTTTCCATGGCAGCAAAAACGGGAAATCTAGAAAACATGCATTGGCTTCATGAGAATGGCTGCCCCTGGGGTAAAAGAACATTTTCTTCAGCTGCTATGTATGGTAGTCTAGAGAACATGAAATGGCTACGGGATAATGGCTGTAGCTGGTGTGAATACACATTTACATATGCTGCTAGGACCGGAAATCTGAATAACTTAAAATGGTTGAAAGAAAATGGCTGCCCGTGGAATCCTGTGGCATTTGTATTTGCCGTAAGGCATGGAAGTTTGGATAATTTAAAGTGGTTAAAGGAGAATGGTTGTCCTCGTAACGAAAGAGCATTATTAACTGCAGTGGAAATGCAAAACTTGCCCGTCATCAAGTGGCTCAAAGAGAACGGCATATTACTTAGCTCTTTGACATCCTATGCCGCTGCCAGTAGTGGAAACCTTGATATTATGAAGTGGCTCCAGGCAAATGATTGTCCATTCAATTTGGATACATTTTATGCTGCCGCTCTAAAAGGAAACCTGGAAAACATAAAGTGGTTAAAGAATAAAGGCTGTCCATGGAATAAATACACGTTTAAGGCTGCAGTTGAAAATGGTAATTTAGAAAATATAAAGTGGATGAGAGAAAATGGTTGTCCCTCATAAACTTTGGGTAGCAGCTGATCATGGTAATTTAGAAAATATGAAATAGTTGGGAGTCTTTCCATGGCGTAGTTATTCATTATGAATTTTTAATAATATAGAATGGCTTCAAACTAATAGTTTCCTCTAAAATAATTATTATAAGTTTTTTTATTATAAATTACATAAGGGTAATAGTATAAAGATATTTACCCATTTTTAACCATTTTTTAACCATTTTTAACTAATTTGCACAATTTTTACCACCGGATCTATTAGGAAGTATATTTAAATTTACTACTTTTTGGCGGGATTTGGCGGTAAAATTGGTGGTTTTTGGCGGAACAGTTTTAGGTAAATATTCATTTAAAAATTCTAATATATTTTTTTCCTTTTTTACCCAAAACTGCTCCGCCGGGAAAATGGGTAAAAATGGGTAAATTAGTTAAAAATGGTTAAAAAATGGGTAATATTTAAAGATATAATAATAATGCTTTTATATATACAAATGACAAAATACACATGTGAACGGTGTAATAAGGAGTTTCATCAAAAAAGTCACTATACTTATCATATAAATAGAAAAAATCCATGTATTGATGTTAATGATACCCGCCAAAAACCACCAATTTTACCGCCAAATCCCGCCAGTGATGATGAACTAGAAGAACCAACTAAATGTGAAGCTTGTTTAAAGGTATTTACAAGAAAGGACACATTATTACGTCATATAAATTTCAGATGTAAACCTTATGCAAATATACGTAATAAAATAATAAGTATGCAGCAAGAAATAGATACAATTAAACAACAAAATCAACAATTGATAACTACTAATAATACTAATAATACTAATAATTGTGATAATCAAAATAATACTAATTATAATAATAGTGTAGTTGTTAACAATACAGTAATCATTAGACGATTCGGATTTGAGGATTACCAAAATATACATGATAATATAAAGGTAGGCTTTGTAAACAGTGGAGAAAACTGTGTTTCAGAGGTTTTAAATGGTGTTCATTTAAATGATAATTCTCCGGAAAACTTTAATGTCCTGATCCAAAACATTAATGATAAGATTGGTTTTGTTTTTGGGGATAATTACACATGGAAATCCCGTCTTGTTAAACACATAATTACCGAGATATTAGATAATATACAGCATAATATGCGACAATATATCGATGATGTTGGTCATAAATGCTTACAAGATAAAGTATTACAATTACAAAAACTGGTTGATGATATATTCTATAATAAAAACAATATATCAGAAACTATTGGTGATGAAATTAAAAGGCAACTCGTTAATAATTCACATAAAGTAAATGTAAATATGGACGAAGTAAAGTATAACCAATCTGAAGAACAACGAATAAAAGCCATTAAAGAGGAAGAAGAGCGACAAGATAAAATGAAGCAACAATTAAAAAAATGATTGATCTCATCTAGCGACTCGCCTAATTTATTATTTGTTAACTTAACAAATAATAAATTGATCTCGACTTGCGTCTTGCTTACATACCTAATTTTATATAAAGATGCTTAAGCATCTTTATATAAAATTGAAAAATTATAAATTAGCTATATCTTAATATTTAAACAAATATCAATACCACAGATGGAAATATTACAAGGTGATAGTGAATATGAAAATATCATATTTACTATGTTGGATGTAAATATACCTGAAAAGACATATATAAATGGTATTTCACTTCCAGATGGACGAATTATTTTGATACCACACATGCAAACTACAATTGGAGTTTATAATACTATAACCAATGTTTATAGTGCATTTTTTGGAGTATCAAGTCATTGGGCATATCGTAGTGGTGTTTTACTACCTAATAATAATATCATCTTCATACCATATGCTGCAAATACAATTGGATTTTTTGATACTATCAGAAATAAGTACAGTGAAATTATGGGTGCTCCAGGTAATGGAGCATATCGTAGCGGTGTATTACTACCTGATGGACGTATCATTTTTGTTCCATGGAATGATCAAATTGGAATTTTTAATTCAACAACAAAAGAATTTAACATAATTACAGGTGTAACCAGTAAACAGGCATATTCTGATGGTATACTACTACCTGATGGTCGAATTGTGTTTGTACCATGGAATGCAACAACAATTGGAATTTTTAATACATTAACTAATGAGTACAGTACAATAGAAGGTGCACCTGGTAATGCTGCATATTATGGCGGTGTATTGCTTTCAGATGGACGTGTTTTATTTGTACCACATAATGCGACGACAATTGGAATTTTTAATCCGATAAATAATACTTTTAATCAAATCCTGGGTGCACCAGGAAATGGTGCATATGTTGGTGGTTTACTACTTAATGATAATCGTGTAGTATTTGTACCTGGTAATGTAACAACAATTGGAATTTTTAATCCAGTAATGAATACATACAGTACTATTCCAGGAACATTAGAAAAATATGCATTTATAGGAGGTGTATTACTTCCAGATGGTCGAGTATTTTTCATACCATGGAATATAAAACGTGTTGGGATTCTTACACTATCTGATGAAAAAACAAAACATCGGATACATTCACGTCTAGAAATAATAAAAGATGAACTTTTAGCAGTTACTTGGGATCCATCAAGAGTAGTAGCATGGTGCTTGGATGAAGATGAGCGTAAGGAACTTGCTAATTCAGGAATGTTTATTTAATAAATTGAAAAAAGATATACATAAAATAAGCTATAATATTACCGCTTCCCATCTAACCAGCTTATCATACCTACAGGTTTCATCCCATCTTATCATACCTACAGGTTTCATCATACCTACAGGTTTCATCAGCATGTTTAATTCTGCTAACATCTATAGGATGCCTTTTCGAGCAACTCTTTCAGAAACTGTTTATAACATGCTTTTACCATCGACTAAGGAAATCATAAAAGTTTTAGGTATCGACATTAAACAGTGCAGACACAATATAGATACTAATCCATATGATAACAATATAACAGGTATCTTTACAATACTTCCGATAGATTGTCATTGTAATCATTGTGGCATGTTAATGCCAAATAGTTTTGATAATTCTTTTTTCTTCTTAGCAGAACCATCAGGAGGTCCGAGTATGAATCCAGATGGAACACCGTATATAGTATGTATTGATTGTATAGATCTTCATAATTTGGAATCAAGTATGTATTTTCGTCCGAAGTATCTTGCAAATATACATTATACTATTGATAAAAAGCATTTTTTGAAATACATGTTAGTTAGAATGGTTTTTAGGAAATATGTTGCAAGGTGGCTAATCCAAATTAAGCTTAAGCTAATTGAGCGTCGATTTGCTAGGAAAGTACAATTTCTCACTATGATCTCAATATTAAAGAATAAACTAATATTGGAGCATTGAGCATTTCACTTATTTTATATCTTTTTATATATCTTGCATTAGACAAGTTTATAATAAATAACGAATAATAACAATACCAGAACCACCATTGCCACCTGGAATACCCACACTACCTGTCCATCCACCACCACCACCCCCACCACCTGTATTAATAAGACCAGGATTACTTATTTGCGAGTTATTGCCAGTAGCCGCTGTACCAGTACCACCACCACCTTGTCCTCCAGTTGCAGCACGTGTGAATATGATAGTAGGACTCCACCAAGCACCGCCACCACCACCACCAAACCATCCATTATGCCCTACTCCGGATCCAAAGCTACTGATGCCATTATAACCATTACCACCATCACCTGCCTTTGTTGATATTGATGCTTCGCCTGGTTGAGAATAGCCCCCACCACCACCAGCCACATAAGGATTATTTCCTGGACCACCATTACCTCCATTATTACCTTGTACACCACCTATGCCTCCAAGTGTACTTGTACTAACTTCTCCATGAGTCCCACCTCCACCAGAACCACCAGGACTTGATGATGCTGCTTGACTATATGACCCTCCACCTCCTCCACCTAATGCTGTGAGCGTAACAGTACCATCAAAAAAAGTCGTATTACCTCCATTACCTCCTCGAAAGTTATCCAAGGCTGAGCCATCACCTCCGTTGCCTATTGTAATTTTTGATATTGAAGTTAGTATTGTTCGAGTACCAAATAGTATACCTCCGCCCCCACCACCACCACCTATACGACGTCCTCCACCTCCACCTCCTGCTACAATCAAATACTCCATTTCTCCCCCATTTAACACTGTAAAATCCCCTGCACTTGTAAACACATGTACGCGGTACCCATTTATCTCATATATTTGGTTGCCACCTATTGCACTAACCCCCCCTAATGATGACCATCCACTAGCATTATAGAATTGAAGACGATTTGTAGTAATATTGAATCGTAACATACCTAAAATTGGTGTGCTAGGTAATTGAGCAGTTGTTCCTGCAGAAATAATCATAGCTCCTGTATCATTTACATCAAATTTTGCTCGGGGTGTTATGGTTCCTATTCCCATATTACCAGATGCATCTATTCTCATCCTCTCACTTCCACCAGTAACAAAACCTAATGTATCATTCCCTGGTCGATAGAAACCGGTATTAGTATCTGTGTTAAAGGTCAATATAGGTGCTGTTGCAGTACCATCCCTCAAGTATACATTACCACTTACATCTAAAGCTGCTTGTGGCGCACTTGTCCCAATACCAATAGTAGTAGTAACAACTAAACCACCAGCCGGAATAGGGTAGCCAATACCTATGTTTCCCGACATGTAGAAGAGGTTGTTTGAGATATCCTTTTCCCAATAATCAGCATCCCTTTTCCAAGTTGGATATGGATTGATATTAGAATAGGAACTTGCCTTGACATAAAACTTTGGTGTTGCCATTATTATATTATAACTACAATATAATAATGATGATATTCACTGATTAAGATAGTTTATCTAAATTTTTAAAGATAATAACCACGTGTAACAACATAAATCCAACCAGACGAACCACTGTTTCCAAGATTTGAAAAATACATATCTCCATTAGTCTCTATTGGAATAGTTTGAGAACTTTGCCAAATACCGTAGAAAGAACTAAAACTATCACCTTCTCCATATGATGTTAATGTCACAACTTGACGTTGATGATTTCCAAATACGCTTCCTGGACGAACATTTCGACCCTCTACCCAGTTTTGAATTCCAGAGTGACTTCGACCCAATACAATATTTTGATGGTCATTTGTAGATGATCCACCAATAAATACATCCGCTAGAACTGCCTTAACAATAGTTGATGTTGCAAATGCATAAGTGATTTTTACGGATGGCGACACTATACCAACATATTGCCATTCATTGATTTGTGGTGTTGCAAGTAAATATAACGTTAAAGCATTAGCAACGATTAAGTTTCCATTTACATGTAAATTACTTAATGGTCTATTTGTTCCTATTCCTATATTTCCATTTCCATTTATAACTAAAGCTTGTCCATTAATTGCAGATCCATTAGTGCTAAAAGTTTGTAATGATAATGTATCTAATACACCATTATTACTTTGAGTATGTTGAAATTGATATGCATAAGCATTTGAATCAAATATTGTACCTGTACCTGTATTTCTATTAAATCCAATATTAGTAGCATTGATATGTATTTTTTCTGTTATAGAACCGGCTAATAAACTTCCATTAATTTGTAAGGGAAATAATGGACTATAAGTTCCTATTCCGATATTTCCTGTAAAGGATGTGTTTCCATTAGCATCTATTCTCATCCGCTCACTTCCACCTGTAACAAAGCCCAATATATCATTACCGGCTCTATAAAAACCAGTATTAAGATCACTACTAAAAGTTAATACTGGACTGCTAATACTACCATCTTTTAATTTAATGTTTCCCGATACATCTACATTACCATTCTCATCTCCATACACATTAGGTTTATTTCTTATATAACTTACTGAATTACTGCTATTATCATTCCAATTTACTTGATATTCTGATGATGTTGGTACGGTAAAAGTTACTTGATTTCCAGGAATATTGAGCGCATTAGCCAGTTCTGGATAATCAACTCTATTAAATGTTTGACCATCTGCAGGAACAAAGGATGAATCTAATTGTGCGATTCCATCGTAAACTACGACACTACCTACTGGTAGTTCATATGGTGGAGCACCACTGACATCTGTCCACTTGAGTTTTCCATAAAAGTTGTTTGCTGAAACATCGCCATTTACTTTAACATTTCCCATGACATGCAACTTGGTTTGCGGTGTTAGAGTTCCAATACCAACATTACCACTATCAGCAATTCTAACAACAACATTATTAGAAGCATCATCACAGAAATCTGCTATGGGTTGAACACCTGTTTGTGTAACACGTAAAGCAGGACCCGTCCCATCATTAGTAATTTCAAGCATTTCAGTAGTGTTAACATTAGTATCAACAACTGTTGTCGTGCCATTGACCATCAGATTGCCTTGAATACGGGTATTGCCAATTACATGCATTTTATATAGAGGTTTATCAGTTCCGACACCGATATTCCCTGTCGCGGTAACATCAGCAAATCGTCCTGTGATCATATTATTGTTACTATCATGGACCATAAGACTACCATCAGTATGTCTAGATAAAAGAGTACCACTGAGATCAATAGTGTTACCTGAGAGATAGAGGTCATTCCAGCGCTTATCTGGAGCACCCAAATCATAGACTAAATTACGGGTAGGTAAGATAGACCCGGAAACATCCAGCCGTGTTACCTGATTAATTGCTCCATTAATAACTAAGTTGTTAAACTTACCATCAAGAGTATTTCCCAAATTATCAGCTATTTTAATACCACCATTAGCTTCTTTTGATATGAGAGTGCCACCCAGGTCAATAGTATTACCAGATAAATAGATATCGCGCCAACGCTTTGTAGTCGAACCTAAATCATAATTCAAAGACACAGATGGAGTAACGTGACCTAATACTTGAACATTACCAGATATATCAACTTTAGATTGTGGTCTATTGGTACCGATACCTATATTACCAGATAAATCAAACCGAAGCTTCTTATATAAACTATAATCAGTCATTAATCATTATACTAATAGTGATAATAAATTATATAAATACTTGAAGTTGGATTACACCATATGCAGTAGAACCAGCAGTACTGGGTAGTCTATTTGGTGGATATCCACCAGATGTTGTCCAACTTGAACTTGCCAATACATCGCTAGCCCAATAGTAGGCAGCTGATTGGTATATATCAATCCCTGATGAAATATTAGACATTACTATTTGAGCGACTTTCGTGTTCGTCCCATCAAAAAACCCAATATGAAATGTAAGTACATTGCCTGTGATGACCCAAGAATTATAAATAACGTTTGCATTATAATTAGCCCCAATTGCAGAACCATTCATTAAACTTTTTATTCCCAAGGGGGTTAATTTGTCAATTGTATATATAGGGTTTTTAACTATTAATAATCTACTAGCTGAGTTTGTTGATAAGTACGTACCTTCAAAACCTCCAATAATACCACCAACTGGTATTCGATAACCATCTATTATTGTCGGACCATTCAAAGCTATGCTACTTACGTAATTATAGCCACCACTGTCTGTTACATTTACCGCAATAATGTCTTTTAGCGCAGAGCCCAAAGATCCACCATGTGTTTCTTTGAGAGCCAACCGGAATGTATTCTTAAAACGTCCAATTACCATATCGCTTGACCACCAATACATTCCATTCCCAACATCACTTGATGATGGATTTGGAAAAACAATATATTGATTATCAAAGTCATTATTTTGTCCTCCTACGTATATTTTTCCAACTTGTGGAGCTCCTTGGTTGTCTGGTTGACCTAATACTCGTACATCTCCCAAAATATGCAGCTTTGATTGCGGATTATTAATCCCAATTCCTACGTTTCCAGTTATAGTCATATCACCTATCGTACTTGTACTAATATCCGTTCTCATAAATTTATCACTATTTAATCCATCTAATAGATCTGCATTTAAATTAGTGACAAGAGTGCTCGATACCACAGTCAAAGGCGCGGTTCCTGATGCAACAGTACTTTTAAATGCTAATCCTTCAATTGTTCCCTGAGTTCCACTAAATACTTCACTATTATTAGATGCATCTTTAAGGAATGTTAAATTACCAGTTGAATCATCATATCCAAAGAAACCTATCTTACTTGTACCATACTTGAATTCAATTCCTTTATCTTTAGTATTAGTAATATCACTACCTAATGTAATAATAGGGTCCTGAACAGTTACTGTAGTTGAGTTGATTGTAGTGGTAGTACCACTAACAGTCAAATTACCATCAGCAATTATATTATTTGCACGTAAATTAACCATATTACTATTACTATCATGAACCATCAAACTACCATCAGTATGTCTAGATAGCAAAGTACCACTCAGGTCAATGGTATTACCTGATAAATAGAGATCATTCCAGCGTTTATCTGGAGCACCAAGATCATAAACTAGATTACGAGTAGGTAAGATGGATCCTGATACGTCTAATCGCGTTACCTGATTAATGATTCCATTTATGGTTGCATTACCTGATATGTCTATATTATTAAACTTACCATCGAGAGTATTACCGGAAGCATCTGCTATTTTAATACCTCCACCTATTTCTTTCTGTATTTTAGTACCACCTAGGTCAATGGTGTTGCCGGATAGATAAATATCTCGCCAACGTTTATTAGGTGAACCAAGATCATAAACTAGAGTAGTAGAAGGTAAAATATTAGCATTGATAATAGGATTACCTGATGTATCAAACTTTATCTTCCTTCCAAAAGAAAAATCGTTCATAGTTATATTATTAAAAGATAATAATATAAGTTAACTTGTTTTAACTAATTTATTTATAACACTTTCTTTTCCACAAGGTATTTCTCTAAAAAAGAAACCATTTCATCTGAAATTGGTTCAGGTTTAGTTCTTTCAAGAAGAGTAACAATACACATTCGAAACCATGTTTTTTCAGGATATGACAGATTATATACTTTATCAAGATACTTGTCTCCACGTGGCCAAGTATTTTTTTCTAATTCATTAAGAGTTGTACGTAGGTTTTCATCTTCAATGTAGTGAGCAAGCTCAGGAAAGGATGTCATAAATTTATCACGTGAGATAATATCTTTGGTACGCTTTTGTGTTTCCTCAATCGCAATTACTTTTTGACGTAAAACCTGATGTTGTGAAGGTAGAGAATAAATTTTAGAATAAGTACGTTGAATATTTTTAATACATTGAATGTGTTGTATCTTTTTAATGTGTTGTAAACGTTGTAAATGAGATAGAATCATTGTTTATAATTATAATGTTATGATTTCTTTTTAGGTATATTTAGTTTATAATTAAATTTTTAATCCCACATATAAAATATCTTGATTAAGAAAATTAGGTAAATGACATTGTGCCTGTACCACTTGTAATTTTATATGTATTTAAACCATTAGTATTTGTGGTTGTGACAATTAGACCTGCTGAAAATAATGCATTTGATGATGTTGTTATAATAATTATTCCACTACCACCAGCAGCACCAACACCGACACCTCCATCACCAGCTCCTCCACCACCACCACCTGTATTTGCAGTTCCAGCAGTTCCAGATCCGCTTGGATTACCACCTTTACCACCACCACCGAGACCGCCACTTGCACCATTTGTAGTCCATCCTCCACCACCCCCACCACCTGCATAATAAGTCCCAAGGTATGCAACTCCTATCCCACCAACCCCACCTGTAGCACTTGTTGAACCACTTCCCGTTGCATTTGATCCCGCAGCTCCTGCTCCACCACCACCTCCACCAGCACCTGCTGTACCATTGCTTACACTATTACCACCATTAAAACCTGAACCATTACCACTACCTCCAGTACCAGCCTGATTTCCTCCTCCTGCTCCACCACCATTACCATTAGTTGCTCGTCCTGCTCTACCACTTGTCGTATTCGAGTTATAACCTATACCAGCACCACCACCTCCTCCTGCAACTATGGTACCAAAAGTGGTGTCATTGCCGTCATTTCCTAATGAGGTCGAGGTACCTGAGTTTGCTCCTCCTGCTCCGATAATTACACTATATGAATTACCAGTATAAACAACATAGTTTAGTCGTAATATAAACCCACCAGCACCACCACCACCACCATGAGATGCACTACCGCTACCACCACCACCAACCACAAGAATATCTGCAATAAAATTAGCTAATGCTAGGGTTTGCCAACCCAAAATATTATAAAATTCCAACCTATTTGTAGTAGTATTTAGTCTCAACATACCAAGAACAGGTGCGCTTGGTAATTGCGCAGTTGTTCCTGCAGGAATAATCATTGCCCCGGTATCATTCACGTCAAGTTTTGCTCGTGGATTTGCAATACCAATTCCTACATTACCGCCTATTGGATTTAATATTAAATTTTGTGCATTATCAACACTATTATAAAAATCACTTGATTGAATTGCACATGCAGATCCAGTTCCTCCGGTATAATATGCACCAAGATGTAAACGTTGACTACCTGTTGTGGTAGAAATAGTTAAACTTGATCCAATTGGATTAGATGTCATGGATTCATAGCTAGTTGTTCCTAATACATGCAACTTTGTTATTGGATTTATTGTCCCAATACCAATATTCCCTGTCGTGCTTGTATTTGTATCTGTTCTCATAAATTTGGTATTATCTAATCCATCTAACAGATCTGCATTCAGATTAGTAACAAGGGTACTTGAAGTTACTGTTAAAGGTGCTGTTCCATTGGCTATATTGGATATTAATCGTGTTCCTGTTATTGTACTGCTTGAGGTTATAGTTCCAGTACTACTTGTACTAATATCAGTTCTCATAAATTGACTTGGATTTAATCCCTCTAACAGATCTGCATTTAGATTAGTAACAAGAGTACTTGATGTTACTGATAAAGGTGCTGTTCCATTGGTTATATTGGATATTAACTGTGTTCCTGTTATTGTACTGCTTGAGGTTATAGTTCCAGTACTACTTGTACTAATATCAGTTCTCATAAATTGACTTGGATTTAATCCCTCTAACAGATCTGCATTTAGATTCGTAACCAAAGTACTTGATGTAACAGTTAATGGTGCTGTACCATTTAAGATAGTACTCTTAAAAGTTAATCCTTCTATTGTCCCTTGAGTACCACTGAATACCTCACTGGTATTGGTTGCATCTTTTAAGAATGTTAAATTACCAGTTGAATCATCATATCCAAAGAAACCTATTTTACTAGCACCATATTTGAATTCAATACCTTTGTCTTTGGTATTAGTAATATCACTACCTAATGTTATAATAGGATCTTGAACAGTAACTGTTGTAGAGTTAATTGTGGTAGTGGTTCCACTAACAGTCAAATTTTGACATTGAATATTATTGGATGTAACATTACCCGTGGCACTAACATTACCGGAAACATCGATATCGCCAAAACGACCTATTACTCGATTACTTGAAACGTCAGTAAATGCGATACTGCCATCTACATGTTTTCGGATGACGGTGCCACTCAAGTCAATATGATCCATAGTAACCCCTAATATCTTTCCCTGTACGTCATGTACCATCATATTACCGTTAGTATGACGACTTATTCGGGTGCCACTTATGTCAATTGTATTACCGGATAAATAAATATCACGCCAGCGTTTATCAGGAGCACCAAGATCATAGACTAAATTACTACTAGGTATAAGATTTCCTATAATAGTACCTGCTATTATAGCATTCCCATTAATAGTAGCATTTCCACTAATATCCAAATTATTAAATTTTCCATCAAGAGTATTACCGGAACTGTCAGCTATTTTAATACCCCCACTTTCTTCTTTTTGTATCAAAGTACCACCTAAATCAATAGTATTACCAGATAGATATATATCGCGCCACCGTTTAGTGGATGAACCAATATCATGAGTAATATTTTGAGTAGGAAGAAGATTACCTGATATATCAACATTACCATGGATATTTAACTTTGCTTGAGGTTTATTAGTACCAATACCAACATTACCAGATGAATCAAACCTAATTAATTTAACAAAACCATAATCCATAATTATTATACTAGTTATAATTTAAAATTATATCATATTCTTATATCATTGTTTATTAATTAAGTATATTCAATTAATAAATAATTTATATTTTTATAATAACGATTAATTTTTAAAGCATAATCCTCCTCTAAGAGTGTAACCAGATCCACATTCCATAGTAGGAGGAACTTGGCTCTTAGCTTGAATTGACTTGCAAAATAAACCATCATCGGTGGAACCAGCGGGACATAGCTCAACACATAAACCACCTCGTATAACATAACCTGGTTGACATTGTGTAATTGGAGGAACCATGTTTTTGGGTTGAACTGATCTGCAAAATAAACCATCGTCAGTAGAACCAGCGGGACATGCTTGTCGGCATAAAGCACCTTGGAGGATATAACCTGATGGACAAGCATTAGCCGGTGGATTTTGTTTCATAGTTTGGCGCTTGGGTTGCATTGATCTACAAAATAAACCATCATCAGTAGAACCTATAGGACATGTTTGTTTACATAAGGCACCTTGGAGGCTATAACCTGAAGGACAAGTTCTTGATGGTGGAATTTGTTTTTTAACTCGATTTAAATTACATAGTATACCATTGTCAGCAAAACCATTAGGGCATGGTTGTACACATAAACCATTTTTTAACGTATAACCTGGTGGACATGCTATTGTAGGTGTAATTGGAATACTGTAATGTTCAACAACATTATTTAAATGGTGTTGAATGCCTCCATTTACAATACAAATATCATTATTATTACCAGTAGCAAAACACATTTCTCCTTTTTCATTTTTACCAATTGGACAAGGTATGTACATTATATATATATAACGCAATATAATATTTAAATTTAAAATTAATATAATATTAATATTGTTTACATACCTTACCTTTTAAATTGATCATGTAATAACTTGTCTTTTTATTAATAATTATTGAAAAAAAAAATATCTGGTAACTCCTCAAATATACAAAATAGTAATACTCCAGAAGACACAAGCCTACCAGCTCCCCTTTGTATCTTATCGTCTCAGCTCTCAACTTCTCAGCTCGCAGTTCCCCAAAGCAAAATGGCGACTGTCGCTTCCTTTGCATTCAAGTGCATCGAGAGCCACACCAATACTAATGATATTGTGGATCTAATTGCCAATAAGTTGCACCGGATTGGATTTAATGATGGTGTCAAGGATGACATTGAAAAGAGGAAAAGCTTCTTTGAGAACATCTTTTTCGAATACGAGGGTAATCGGTTGAGTGCTCTCTATGAGAAGTATCCTGAGATGGAAATCTATATTGACGAATACTATGAATGGACTACGATTATATTTCATTTGACCAAGACTCGCTTTATTCTGTGCCATGAATATATGGAAACATTTATGGATCATAATATCCTTGTCGAAGGCGATATTTCCTCAATCAATGAAATCGATATTGAAAGGTTCTATCACTATCAAAAAAATATTACCATAAACTCCATCAGTGAGTACCCAGAGTCTAGTTTCAACCATATTCCCTTCCAATTCTTGTGCAAGATTGTTAACCGGCGTGTCCCTTATAAGAACTTTCAGGGTATCAAGCAGACAGTGGTGAGGAAATGGTTCAATCCTAAAGAGATTTGTAAGTCATTGACTAACATCAATACCATTACGATGATTAAGGAGGAGCTTGAGCAAATGAAGCAAGAAAATTTTTAATTTATTAATCTAAAGTTGCAACTTTATTAAAATTGATCTCGTCTTATGACTCGCCTAATTTATTAGAAAGCGATTAATCGCTTTCTAATAAATTGAACTCGCTTAACAGCTCCTACTCTTTTAAATAAGATCAACTTAGTTGATCTTATTTAAAATTGAACACATTTCCTTTGGAAATATACCCCCTTTTAATTAATAGATTATGTAATAATCTATTAATTAAAATTGAAAAAAGAAATTCTTATTAATTCCCTCACTACACTAACTAGTATCCCTCCAAAAACACCCAGTTACATACCACTTGTAATGGATTCCAACTTTTACAACATGGACCATGCAAAGTTCAACAAGCTAAAGACCGAAGTGGCCATGGTTAAGGAACACAAGTATGAGGCAAACCGCCTTTCTGACAAAATTATCATACACCTTTTCAACGAGTCCTCTAAGATCTCTGACAAGATTGGACTTTTTCAGTTTATGTCACAGTTTGAAAGTTTGTGCATGACTTTGGCAATAACTGAGAAGAAATACTCTTGGGCTATTATTGAACGTATGTGTGATAACTGGATGTCCTTTCTCGAGTTAAATCCGGATTATGTTCCAGCAATGTCGTTTATCGAGTTTAACCCAAAGTACATTCCGATAATGGATGGTGAAATTCACCGGGCACTGGCCATTATTTGGGAACATGGTGTTGTTTCCTGCTGCATTGACCCAAACAACGAGAACAATCATGATAACAAAAACCGGATTCGCGAGTACATGTACAATATTGTGCATTGTTAAGCGGTCTGGATATTGACTTTCTTTATTAGCTTCGTTGATAAAACTTATTTTAGATTGCTTTATCTTATAAAAATTGATCTTACCTATCGGTTCGCCTAATTTATTAGAAAGCGATTAATCGCTTTCTAATAAATTGAACATATTTCCTTTGGAAATATCCCCCCTTTTATATTTAATCAACTTTGTTGATTAAATATAAAATTGAAAAAAAATATTCCTGGTAACTCCTTTAATACACCGAATAGTACTACTCCAGAACACACAAACTTCCCTTTTGTGTTTTCTCGTCTCAGTAACCAACCATGGCACCCGAGCTTGTGATCGTCGACAATGCCAACCACAGGAACAGGTCCCTCGTTGGTGACCAAATCGTCCAACTCGAATTGTCGGCCAACATCATGTTCGAAAACACACGGGATCCTATGTGGAAAAAGGTCGGAGACATTGCCTTCGAATCTTGTTCCTCCTCCACTACCCTGGAACTGGAGTTGATGCCCATGTACTTCAACATGATCCCCCTTCCCAACTGGAAGACCCTTACCCGTTATTAATCACGGGTATTTCCTTTATTTGTTACTCTCAGTGACTTGTAATACATTTTTTTATATTAGGTAAATCCTTTACCAAATCTCTAAATTGATCTCACCTATCGGTTCGTTCTCTTTAATTTAATCAATAAATTGGTTATTAAAAATTGAACACATTTCCTTTGGAAATATGCCCCCTTTTAATATGTTGAGTTTACTCAACATATTAAAAATTGAGCTCGTCTTATGACTCACCTAATTTTATATTTAATCAACAAAGTTGATTAAATATAAAAATTGAAAAAAAAAATACCTGGTAACTCCTTTAATACACCGAATAGTACTACTCCAGAACACACAAACTACCCTTTGTGTCTTCCCAGCTTCTCAGCTCTCAGCCTTCCAGCTTTCAGCCTTCCAGCCTTCCACCATGCCTTCCTTCTTCAATTCGGAGAACCTCTTCATCTGCCCTGATTCCGACTTGGAGCAGATGCTGATCAATGTGACCATGGTCCAGAAGCACAAGGCTGAGGCTAACCGTCTCGACCACGAGCTGACGAAGCATCTTACTAAGGAGATGGTAAACTTTGTGAAGACCTCAAAGTTTATGGAGTCCTCCAAGTACTCCAGCAAGCCCATCAACGACCTGATGGAGAAGTTTGGGATCATTTGCCAGGAGATCGCCGAGTCAGAAAAGCATACCTGCTGGTTCCTGATTCAGAAGATGTGCTCGGCTTGGATTAACTTCCTCAAGTCCAACCCAAGCTACACTCCGAAAATGGATGGTTGCACTCACAAGGTGCTGGTGATCATCTATGAGATTGGCGTATTGTCATGCTGTATTGAGCAGTATGATGACGAGACCAAGGAACACTGTGCCTCGTTTCGGCTGCTGATGCAGCGGATTTCGAATGCCAAGTGCTTTTGATTCGGATGTCGATCTTTCTTTTATCAGCCTTGTGTTGATAAAAATTTATTTTAGATTTGCTATTGCTTTAGCATCTTTATTTAAAAATTGATCTCGACTTACATCTCGCCTAATTTTATATTTAATCAACTTTGTTGATTAAATATAAAATTGAACACATTTCCTTTGGAAATGTGCCCTCTTTATTATTTGTTAAGTTTACTTAACAAATAATAAATTGATCTCGACTTACATCTCGCCTAATTTTATATTTAATCAACTTTGTTGATTAAATATAAAATTGAACACATTTCCTTTGGAAATATGCCCTCTTTATTATTTGTTAAGTTTACTTAACAAATAATAAATTGATCTCGACTTACGTCTCACCTAATTTTATATTTAATCAACAAAGTTGATTAAATATAAAATTGATAATACTAAATACCTATTATACCATCTCTTTATTATAAAACCATTACCATGGATTCTCTAGATTCCATATTTTCCTCACAGGAAAAGTTACAGGCTTATGATATGCTTCTAACAATATTTAATGAGAAGCAGCCTATTTATTCATATAATGAGTATACCAAATTATATGAATATCTGAATAAGATTAAGGAAAGCAAAATCGTAAGGTTAACTTATTACAATAATATTCATAATATAAGTGAGGTATTTCAGATTATAATGGATCTAAGTTCGGATGCATGGATTGTAGATCAATTAACCATTTTGTCATCAAATGGTCCAAATGAAAATTTATCTGATGACCAACAACCATATGATAGAAAGGATATCTGGCCTTATCAAATCTATCAAAAGTTGGAAAGTTTAGAGATGGAAGATGAATCAAGTAAGGCTACTAAAAGTAGTCCTTATATGGAAATATGGGATGTATCACTCAAGTATATCCATATTAATGTCAAATTAATGATGGAAGCCTTCAAAGTATTGATTAGTTAGTTTATTTAAATATACTAAGATTGAATGCTTTGTATAAATCATAATTGATATAATGTTTATAATTCATATAGATCCCGTCTGATTTTATAGTCATACTTTCCAATACATCTCCTTCTTTTAATTTTCTATCGAGTACTGATAATTCTATTTCTTTATTTTCACAAAATCTAGCAACAACATAAATTATTTCACGTTGATCATACTGTGAAACTATGTTACGCAAAGTTTCATTGCTATTAAAACTATCTTTATTTTCAAGTTGAGTCAAGAGTTCCGGCCATTGTTCAATATTATCTTTGGGGATAACCATCTGAAGTTTGCTATTGTATGGATATACTATTAGGTTTGCCTTATTAATGAGAGATACCTTGATGTTGTTTTTATCTATATCCATTCGAGTAGGATAAACTCCTATCTTCTTACATATTGAAAAGACATGAGGATGAAGATTTTGAGAGGTTAATTTAGGGTCTATTATAGTATAATTCAAACAGTTATTACACAAGTTATTAATCTTACGAAGCATGTTTCTTAATATTATTACTATAAACACATGCATTTAAATTAGTTCATTATGATTAATTTAAGAACTTCATTCATTTTAGGAAGAGGGTAGTAGCAAAAATTATAACTTCATGATATACGCAAGTGCATAGTAAGGTGGTAGGATGTCAAATGCGGTGCCCGAGCCTTTGGTGTCTGTGGTGAAGGTGTGAGTGTGAGACCCACCATAATCTGTTAAAACATCGTTTCGGACGGAGTCTGCGCCAAGTTGTCTTCTAGCTGACCCGACTGGACAACTAACACCTCCTTGAACATTATGCTGATGTGATCCATCAGTATTTGTAGTTCCGCTATGGTTATGCGCAGGCATATTTGCAAGTGTAAGTGTCTTGTTTGCACTACCACCGCTTGTTCCTTGTGTATATGTTGTGCTGCTTCCAATAAGAAATTTTCCTTGTAAATCAGGAGTCCCATTATTACCATCACAAAGTGTCCATCCTGTTGGAATTGTAGCAACTGTTCCCGACCACATGATAATACCACCACGAGGCATGAACGCGTTTGTGATATCATTTATTTGAAGTCCAGTTGCTTTAAGTATGCCAACAATATCTAACTTGGTTGTTGGTATTGAAGTCCCAATCCCAACATTTCCTGTAAATAACCCATTCCCGCTAACCAGCATATTGCCCGACACATCTAGTTGCCGAGACGGGTTAGATGATCCGATTCCGACATTTCCAGTAGTTGTTGTATTACCATCACTTCTCATGAATTGACTAGGGTTTAATCCTTCTAACAGATCCGCATTCAGGTTAGTCACCAAAGTGCTCGAAGCAACGGTCAAAGGCGCGGTCCCTGATGCCACGGTGCTCTTCAACGTCAACCCTTCAATCGTTCCCATAGTTCCGCTGAATACCTCACTATTATTGGACGCATCTTTGATGAATGTAAAGTTCCCAGTTGAATCGTCATACCCAAAGAAACCTGTTTTACTGATACCATACTTGAATTCAATTCCTTTGTCTTTATTATTAGTAATATCACTACCTAATGTAATAATAGGATCTTGAACAGTAACTGTTGAAGAGTTTACTGTTGTAGTGGTTCCACTAACTGTCAAATTACCTTCAGCAATTATATTGTTTGCACGTAGATTGACCATATTATTGTTACTATCATGAACCATTAAACTGCCATCAGTGTGTCTAGATAGCAAAGTACCGCTAAGATCAATTGTATTTCCTGATAGATATAGATCATTCCAACGTTTATCTGGAGCACCTAAATCATAAACTAAATTACGAGTAGGTAAGATGGAACCTGATACATCTAATTGTATTGCCTGATTAATTATACCATTTATGGTAGCATTACCAGATACATCTATATTATTAAATGTACCATCTAATGTATTATTTGATGCATCACTTGCCACTATTCCACCACTTGGATCTTTCTTTATTATTGTTCCATTTAAATTCACTGTTGTATTACCACTAC
>Ga0209355_1000260_pt1 | contig 32471 bp, 27 predicted proteins | sample LauGreSBDMM110SN_3_FD_187563 | JGI IMG/M metagenome (GOLD analysis project Ga0209355, IMG submission 187563) | Freshwater lake microbial communities from Lake Michigan, USA - Sp13.BD.MM110.SN (SPAdes) (version 2) | ecosystem: Environmental > Aquatic > Freshwater > Lake | place: Lake Michigan... | reverse complement strand
CGAGCTTTGCCCGTGATGTCGCCTGCTGGATATCTTGTTTTGGACACTGAGACAACCGGTCTTGGTGCTGACGCCCGAGTGATTGAGATAGGGCTAGTTTTCCTTGACAGCCACGGCCAAATCGAGGGTCAATTCGGGACTTTGCTTCGTGGAGATGGATCAGCTGGAAATGTTCATGCTCGAAGGGTGCACGGGATTGAGCCCGACCATCTGCGATCAGCACCAAAATTTGAAGAATTTTGTCCGACGCTCTCTAGTCTTCTTCAAAGCCGCATAGTCCTTGCACATAATGCATCATTTGACAAAAGAATCATCAATGGCGAACTCATGATTGCAAAGATAGAACCGCTTCCACAAATGGGTTGCACGATGACCCTTGGTTCGCATCTTGGTTATGGGCGCATGAAGTTAGAGGTTGCTGCTCAGCAATTTGGGATACCGACTGGGAAGTCCCACAGCGCATTAGATGATGCACTTGCTGCGGCTGGGATTTTTAAGTATTACGTTAAAAAACACCCAAAAGAAGTGGTGAATTATCTGGTGAAATTGGGCTATAGGTTCCGCTAACTTTCATCACTGAGCTTGGTCATCGAAATATCTCAAGTAAATGAGGTATTTTCATCACAGGCTCTCGGAATCAATTGACTTAATGGGAAGGAACGTGGATCATGTATCCAAAGTGTTCAATTTGTGGATCAAATGACTGCGAAAGAATGACTCGATTCATGAAAGTCTGGTACCGCTGCCGCAAATGCGGGTATCAATTTGAATGGCAGGGAAATTAGTTGGTTCTGATTCCAGATGGCTTCCTTCAAGTGTCGAGACGTTCTCGTCAATGAAGTCAAATCGGTAACTGTAGAAATATGTTTCTATTGCACGGAAACCATGTGAAACTGAGAGCATATAGGCCTAAATAACGCCCATTCTGCCTTTGCTTATTATGCTAATAGGAATAGTGGGTGGATTTCCAAATAGGGTGGCAATCAAGCAGTCCGTAAACGGAGAACAAGATGGCATTAAACAAGACACAGGGCAATCAGCTTGCAACTCTCATTCGTCAGTGGATGTCAAATAGCAAGCAAGGCAATCCGGAAGGTGAGTTACTCAACTTTGTTCATGACTTAGAGAATGCGAACAATGTTGGAATATGGGCGGGCGTGAACTACGAACGGATTATTCCGTTTCGTGCAACTATGCCCAAGGTAGTTCGATGGATGTCGATCTTGCGAAACGCACTCGTGTTTTTCCCGGTTGTCGTGACTTGGGTTGCCCTAGAGCGAGCATCTGCCACTTGGAATCCTCCAGAAACAGACGCCAATTTTTTGATGCATTGGCAGACTATGGATGGTCTGTTCACCCTTCGAAATGTCGCTTGGTTTGATGCAGCAATCATCGCGTTGCTCGTTGCTCTTACAATTATTACAGGCATTTTAGAGGAGTCAAATAAGGGACGATTAGCCCTAGAACGTGAGCATCAAAACCTCATGATCGCCCTTGAACGTAATCTAAGTGGGTATCGCTACCTTTCGATTCAAGATATTAATAATGCAGCCCAGGACACGTTAACGACGCTACAGAAATCTACACAGTTGGTCGAAGCCGCTGCTCAAAAGTTTCTGGATTCGTCCACACAGGCCCATGATGCAATCGTGGGTGCCAATGATGTAGTGCACAGAACATTTGCTCCAGCAGTTCAGCGACTTGATGACACCATAAGCGCATTGAGTAATGCTGCTGTAGTGCACAAAGATATGGTGCTTGTTGTTCAAACAGTTCAATCGGGCTTCGCAACACAGATGGCTAAACTTGACCAGGGTGTGCTCACTGTGCTGTCGTCGGTTGATTCTCAGATGACTAAGGTTATGCAAAACTTGGATGGGCAAATAGCTAATGGCGCCTCATCGCTTGCTAATGCTTCTCAGTCTGCAATTGCAGATGTAACCCGCGTGGCCCAGGACGTGGCGACGAGTGCGTCGCGTCAAATAGGACAACAGATGCAATCGTTTTCTTCAAGCTTTGATCAAGCAGTACGTGATTTAGGTGGCCTAGCCAACTCTTTAGACACAACAATTTCTGCTTTAAATTCCACTTCAAATAGTGTCATGGTCAACACCGCGACATTAGCGGACGATCTGCACGCAATCCATGAAGACTTGCAACAAACGATTCTGCGTCTTCGAACAAAATCATGAATTCACGGAGTAAAATCGCCGATGAGCAAACATCAAGTCTAGGTGGTTGGTTATTTGCTGATCTTTTCTTGCTTATTATGGTGATTGGGCTCGCTGGATTTACGATTATTCCGGACAAAAATGCACCCAAAGTGGTTACTGGAGAAGCGAGAGAAGCATTTGGGATTGTGTTGCTGACGGGAATCGTTGATTCTGGTGATGAGGATACGACAGCTTATTTTCGTTGGGGAACTAATTCAGGACTCGGCGGTGACGTACAAGCAACGTCCGCCGAAGAGTCCCCAGTAGACGCAGGCAGTTCTGGAGTAATTATCAATGCGCAGCTTAAAGATCTAAAACCCGGCACAACCTATTATTTTCAGGCAAAAGTTGAGAGCAAGGCCGGCTCTGACACTGGTGAAATTCGATCATTCAAGACAGCTGTTCCTGCTGAACCGCCAACAGATGAAGTGTGCTCTGACGCTCCAGTTTTTATCAAATTACCTTTTACTGGAACCTACTCGGTTGTAACCGCTCGAAAAAATATGAACGACGATTTAAATACCTGGGTAGCAGAAAAGGGCTTCGTTTTACCAAAGGTTGCGGTCGCAATCGTTCTCGGGTGGACTAATGACCCTTCAGGTTCAGATGGGCAGGAATATGCCCGTGTATTTTTCAACACAGCGATGAAAGATTACGCCGCGAAATTCCTAGATGTGAATACAACACTTAAGGCTTATCAAGACAGCAAACTGGCTGAATCGTATTTTAGAATTGAGTTGTATTTTGTTGAAACCGCAAATCAATGTGATTGATTACTTGTTGCGATTTCGATCTAGATTTAGCGTGATGACTGGCCGGTCGATGTTCTCTGGTCTCTGATTCTGTTCTTTGATTGCTTTTCGAATTCGCGTTCCGTGAGGTTGTCGCTGCAAAGGTTGAGTCTGGGATTGATTTGCAGAACGACCAATTTCTTTGCTCCAGGCCAGTCCCGTACCTGGTAGGGATAGCCACAAATATCTGCGACCATTTGGCGAGGTGCTCACACGAATCCCGGGGATGCCCCAAGAATATCCAATGCCACTTTTACTCATGTTTAATCGAAATGGACCCAATCCCATCGATCGTCTGAAACGCCAACCCATGAGATAATTCTAGCCAGTTATCAGATTATGAGGAATGATTGAATTGTCTTATCACGCCTGGATGATATTGGTACTCAAGGCTCGTCCAGGTCCTATGCTTTAAAACAAATTGTGTTGAGTATTTCGTCATTCCGAATGGCGGCGAAACTTTTAGACCTGTAAACAAATTGTAGAAAGCGGGATAAATTGTCTCTATTCGACAAATTTAAAAATCTGCCTCACCGACAGCGCACAGTCATTGCGGTTATAGGGCTTCTTGTTCTGTGGTTTTCAGGAATTTTCTCCGTGGTGTCTATTGCACTTGGCTCATGGCTACTGTGGAACTGGTGGCGGAAGAAGTCTGCTAGTAAGAATTTGAAACCTAAATTCTTTCAAAGCCCGCAACAGGTGAACCAGCAAAAGCAATCTGCTTTCCCGGTTCCTATTCAGCCGGCCCCACCTCAACAGAATTCCAGTTCTGGGCCTCGACCCACGATTGGATGGCGTAAGAAACCCAAAATTTAGAACTCTGTATTTACGGCTGTATTACATGATCATTGTTTGGCAGAGTCAGGCCAAAAGGATGGCGATCATGACAATGAGCATGATCGGAAACGAAACAGCAAAAGTCGCGATCCCGAACAGAATCGCAATTGCAAAGAATGTCCAAGCCAAACAACTTTTCATGATTTGTACCATAAACACGGGGTGCGAGAAAGATTCGTGGGTTTCATCGGACCTCACTCTGTGGTTCCAACAAGAAACTGGAGTTAGCCCGCTAATTCGTTGACTGAGCGATCCTCAATTTATTGATCAATTGTCTCACCGAATTAGGGCGAGGTATCAAGCTAGATCCACGCTGCGAGCGTGAACTACTAGCACCAAAATCAACATCGTTAGTTGTTCTTCCCTCTCTTAAAAATCGTGAAATCTCTTGAAGCTTTTCAGTCTGGGCCGCGAGCTCGACTGCAAGCTGATCGACCACATCCTCACCATCTGATTCAAAGTTAAGGTTGGAAATTTGATTGTCTTTGGAAGATCTTGAAAACCTATTGAGAAATCCTCCGGGTGTACTGGGGCTCAATTTGTATCTGCTCGCCAAATCGATTGACCGAAACTTGGCGAATTCTCTCTGAGGTTCAAATTGATCTACCAAGGATGGATTCATTGAAGCTGCGGAGAATCTTTTTACAAAGGCCGCGGCTTCTCTGAGCTCGTTCCAGTTGGAAGTTTCATTAATATCTGCGATTTCTGGCAACTCTTGATCATTTGTGATGGACAACAGACGCCTAACTACTTCAACCGTTTGAACTCTGACCCATGAAGAGAAGAGCGATTCATCAAAACTAAAAGCAGTGAGTGTGCGAAGAATTGCATCACATCTGTTCGCTAGATCTGAGCGATTGGCGATTCCTTTAAAGATCAGACGCGACTTCTCTATATCTGTTTGCAGGGTTGGATCTGCTTCACTGAGATTCGCAAAATCCGATGCTTGAATGACTGTTTGCATTCGAGCTGCGACATTAGCCATGATTTCTTTGGCGAAATTTTCGGCTCTCTGGTTCCGCGTTGAAGACTCATCAAAAAGTGTGTCGTGTATTTCAACACGTGTGGAGTCCTGTGAGTAGGCAAACTTGGTTCGATACAAAACAAGATCCTGGATGCGTTCGGTAGTTGGGTGCAGTTGTACACGTGGATAGTCCCTCCCGTCGACAACCGAGGCGAATACCTCAACATCGTCAAACTCAACTAGTGCATTTAGTTCTAAAGCTCGTTGATCGGGAGTAACGGTAAACCATGCTCGGTTGACAAATGCGCAATCGACATCAAAATCATCGATCAGAATTGCATCGTTGGGAATCATTGGCCTGTGAAGACTCTTCGGCACCGGATATGCGGGCGTTAACGATTCCCTGAGTAACGAGGCGAAGGTTCGGGTGTTCTGAAATTTTGGAAGTTCAGGAGACTTGCCGCCGTAACAGTCGAGGACTGCTTCAGAGATGAGGTCAACGGAAAATTCTCGATTTGGGAGGGCGGCATCAAAATACATATCAGCGATTGATGAAAGACCTGGTTCGGCGATTTGGGCCATGGATCGCAGAAGAGCAGGATTGGATTCTTCTATGTACAAAGACTCAAGAGCATAAATGTCAGACAAATGGGTTCTCAGATTCTCGGCTGTGGCTAATCTCCGGACTGTTTCGAAGAGGGAGATAGATGCGGCGCTACGAGAGTACTGCTGCAAGAAATCCTGATAGTTGTCTGCATTGATTGCTGTAATTTGGTGAATCAACTTAATCTGAGATTCGTTCCAGTTCGTATCCGCCGAAGGCGTGAGAACGATGAGTTCGTTTAGTTGACTTGGATCCCACGTATCAACACCAAGAATGACATCGTGGTCAAGTGAAACGCGGGTCGTTCCGGCGACACCTTCTTCGGCTAGGAGAAGCTTCGAAACGCCAGATGTGTCAATAGTGATTCCGGGTAGATGCTTGTTCATGATTGTGGGTCCTTCTTATCTGATCCGCTGTCATCCCGCCATTCGTCGGGGTGATTCTCCAAAATGCTCTTGATCGTGCGTCGTCGCGCCGCGTAGTCGGATTGCTTTAGGCCAAGGTGATTGCAAAGTACTTCGGGTTTATCCATCCCATTTTGCCAGAAATCAATGATCCGTATGAATAAGCCCAGGTGCGGACCCTTGTAGTGCGTTCGAATGCATTTGCGCACGCGTGCCCACATTTCTTGTGTGAAGATGTCGCCAAATGGTCCGTCATCTTGGCCGAAATTTGGTGCGGCCATTTCGTCGTCGAAAGGATCAAGTGGGCTCTTTTCTCGGTCTCGACCACCGTTTTCATCTTTTTTGCCAAGGTCCTTGAGAACATTGTTAAACGCATTCTTCAGGTAAATGGTGAGCAGATCCAAGTCTTGATTTTGCCAGTAGCCACGCATCCTGTTCGTGGGATTGCCATAACGATTTTGAAGCGCGATGTATAGCTCTTGCCAGGCGTCTTCGTTGCGCCCGTAGGATGTCCCGTACTTTGAGTCACGGTGGGCAAGGAGCGCCGCATTAATCGCAAACCAATTTAGGAACTGGTCACGCTCTTTGATGAAATCATCATCCTTTTTGAATGAATTGTCCTTCGTTGACATCGACGAACGTGCTCCTTTTGGGCGCCGACAGTCTCGGACACCTGAGTCGTATGGGTGGAAGTCCCCATATGGAGAGGTTCCGGTATGGCTCTTGGTTTTGGGCACGGTTTGATGCATCTGAATAATCACTTCCTGTTCAACTGTCAAACGACAGGAACAAACAGAAATATGCGGCTTCAGCAGAAATTTTTTGCGCCCAACCCCCCAAGAATTATTAAACAGTCTGAAGGACAGAAATCAACACTATTTAAGCTCATTTATGAAAAATAGTTTAAGTTCCAAGAATTATTGTGCGAAACGCATATTTTGGGTTTGGTCAATCGTTTAACCAATGATGACCGACATTATTGATGACGAAGATGAAGTTTGGGAATATGACGATCTAGGAGATCTGTCCGACCTCGATGACGACATGATGAAGTTCTTTGATGACGATCCCGATGAGGACCCTGACATGGATTTGTCAGATTTTGACGACGTCGATTTTGAACTGCTGACGGACTTATGGGGGACCCTGCGCCAATGTTTCCTTGACGCCCCAGACCGCCACGATGAACGTCCGCGGTTCTTGAGCAATATGACCCTTGAATGTGATGCTCTGGCATTTGAGTGCCTTCGCCAACTCATCCCCAATTATGTTGTGGACTTTGATGATGGTCATTTTGGGGCCGATGTCTTGCTCCAAACGCTCTTTTCATTGACGTACGGTGACTGGAGCCAGGCTGCAAAATTGCTTCGCCAGGTGAAACTGGTTTCCAAGAGCGAGTTGTATGAGATTCTCGCAACCGGAATCCGCCAGTTGGCGAACCGGGTCGAAATGGACGAAGTTGTTATGAGTCCGCTGATGACGCAGTTGTTGGAGAAGTCCAAAGCAATCGTGAGTAGCAAAACCCCACCGCCGCCAATCATTGGTACTCGCGAGGCCCGAACGAGCGATCCCATTTTGGAAAACGAAAAGTCTCAAGTGATGACACTTCGATCGGTCGATGACATTTTGGCCGAGGTTAACCAATTGCCCGGTTTGGGTGATGTTCGTCTGCGCGTGGAAGCTCTAGTTTCAAGTGTCGAAATGTCTCGTCGTCGAGCGAAATTTGGTTTACCTGAGAGTGAATCACCGCCGTTGAACCTTGCACTTGTTGGACCACCCGGTACTGGTAAGACCACCGTGGCCCGGCTATTGGCCGAACTGTATGCCGCCCTTGGACTCATTAAAGAACCGAAGATTGTTGAAGGCAGTCGTCAATCAATGGTGGGCATGTGGGTCGGAACTTCAGCGCCACGCACAGCCGACACCGTTCGTGAGGCCATGGGTGGTGTGCTGTTTATTGATGAGGCCTATTCGTTGGGCCACGATAAATACGGCGAAGAAGCACTTGCTGAGTTGGTTCGTCTGATGGAAATGCATCGCGGAAATTTTGCGGTCTTCTTTGCTGGCTATACCCAAGAGATGAAGCAATTCTTTGTAGTCAATCCAGGTTTGGCGTCTCGGGTATCGGAGCAACTTGAGTTCGTTGAGTACACCAATGACGAGTTGTGGTCAATTGTCGATCGCTTTGCCACCATGCGTCATTACTTGATTGATGAAGCGGTGCGACCTGGTGTAGAAGCTTGGTTTGATGAACAACGTCAACACGCCGGCTTTGGTAATGCTCGAGCTGCTCGCAATCTTGTGGATCAGATGATCACGACGCATGCCATTCGCTTGCGCAAAACAGAATTAACAACAACGGATGAGTTGATTTTGCTCACAGCGGATGATTTACCCGAGGCGAATTCAGTTAAACAACAAAATGTGAACGGATACCTATAAATGACGAACTTAACTCGAGAATATTGGGATGAAGGATTGATTGAGATGAGAGAAGTTCGAGGTAGTTAGGTGATTCGTGCCATTTTTCTTCATATAGTAATAGATCAATTAAGTATCGCAGCAAGCCCGAATGGGCTTATGCTTATCAAAGCTGTTTGTGCTTGGGGGTAGTTATGCCAATTCCGAAAAATCCGCCAGCTTGGGCAAATTGGTTTCACGAACTCGGCTCACAGACAGCAACAATTCCATTTCAGGAGTTGTCGGGTGAAGCACAGCGCATCGTTGTCTCAGTGCCAACTGGTCAATTCACAACATGGATGGTCATCGCAGGTGCTTTAAGTATTGAGCCACCTACTTTGGAGATACCGCAAGTTGATACTTCTTACGCAACATGGAGTCCAGGCGACGTTAAAATAAACGACTGCACGTTCGCCCCACATACAGATCCCAACCGGATCGTGTTTGTTGATCACCCGGGGCAAAGCGTGCTGACAGATTCGTGGCCAGTAAAGGCAATTCCAGAAGGAACTCCCAAGAATCGTTCGGGGGCACCTCCTGGCCCAGAATTGCGAGATAGGTTACGCGGACTTCCTGGGTTAAAAAACAGTTGGCACCTTTGGTACGCACGCCGATGTCTGTCGCCAGTTGTAATAATTGGTGACGGGCGTGAGTATTTGCAGAATCAACGTGAAGAACTTCTCGAAAAAGCTCCGCAATGGTTTACCGACGAGGCTCGTGCTTTGCTTTCAGAGGACTCCAAACAAACAAGTAACCCAGAGCGAATGTACTTTCACCCATTCATGGTGCTCCACGCAGCAGTAGGGGACAAAAAACCTTGGTTACGTGCGATGCGACCACGATTAGTCATCGTCACTTCTTGGTCCTCGTACACACGCAAACACCAATCACTATTTGCGGGAGCACCACACATAGTTCTCACGAACCGCCGAGTCGCGAGCGCCATTGACGCCTCGTCATTCTTATCAATCAAGGAGAGGTCTGTATTGGAACCAGATCTTCAGATGAAACTTACGCCACCACATGGTGTTTTCCTCAAATCGTTTAGAGAACGAGTGCTGCTCGATAAAGGTGACATAGGTGGCGACGAAGAAATGGACATCGAGTTATGAGTCGTGACCTGAACGAAACACTTCGCCGTTTTGCTGCCGCTGAACATTCAAAGTTGAAATATCGTGGTTTGCAGTGGCCAGAGTTTGAGGCCTTCTTGGGCTCGTTGCAAAAACTAGAAAGAATTTGTGACGAACTCACACCACCACAAATAGTTGACACTTGGCTTGCAATTCTTCGATTCGCAAGACGTATTCTTCGGTCATCCCCGACAAATCCTCGCTACCAGGCGCTACAGCTAGCGAAATTCGTTGATGTCGATACAACACCATTTCCGCCTGAAATTCGAGCAAGGTTCGCTGATTGTCAATTGAGCGTCACCTCTCTTTTGCTTTCAGATGTACACCCGACGTGGGATCACATTGAGTCACTGCTTTCAGCAGCAAATGCATCTAATAAGGAAATAAAGATCAATACCCTGGTAGCCAAAGGTGCCGTTCCATTCGTGGAAGAAATCTCGAAAGAACACGGGTGGAAACTCACGGTTCTTGACCTAACTGCAGCGAAGCGCGCAGACGTAGCTGATCTTGCTCTAATCTTTGGTTCGCCAGAACTACACACTCATTGGCAAGATGACTTTGACACTTCGTCTCGTAAAGTCGCATGGCTCTTTAACGCGCCGATAGCAGATGAGACTCATGTGCTCTCTTGGCCTGGGAGCTTCAAATTTGACGCTAAACGCTACACAGCGTGGGAAGGTGCACCCCTGCAAGATGTATCCCTGAGTGGGTCGACAAGTTTCGTTATCGATGTGAACCGCTTCACCGAAATATCATCGGGCTCCAGCACCCCACCGGCAATCGTCGATGCATCAACGGGGCACATCGAACCGGTACAAGCAACGCCAATCAAATTGACAGATAATACGTGGGTGTTCCTGTCAAATGAAGTGGGACCGAAAGCCAGCTACCTAGACACGGACGACTTTAACGTCATCGAACGTGTGGCAAAAAATCTGAAAGATCTCACTCCAGGCACGGTCCTTATCTTGCGCGACGGAGACACGGGTCGTTCATTTCTTGAAAGTGAAGCCGCCAACTGGATCGATGAAAAGCACGGCGTATCCCAGCGGAAAAAATCTGTTGCCGTCCGCAATGAGTTTCGAAGTGCAGTTCAAGAACTGGGTCGAGATCAATTTGCAATCAAGCGACTTAAGGATCAAGGGCTAGATGAAGGCCAAGCACGTCGTCGTCTTCGACTTGCCCATGATCCACTCCATATCGCACCGGAAGACAAAACTGAATTTGCAGCAATCTGCAAAGCGGCGAATTGCACGCTTACAGAAGAAGATGCAGCGCATCTTGTGATTTTGCGAACTGCGTATCGTCAAGCCGGCCACCGCGCGCGGGTACGCCTGCTTGAAGCGATTGAAGCCGATCCATCGTGGCAGGTAACCATAGAAACTCCTGCGCAAGCACGAATTGCAATTCCTGGTGTCGGTTCAACAATTCTTGCCCCAATCATTGCGGTATTGCCGAATACCGTCCCCGTACCGATTTCTCGACTTGGTCATATAGAAAAGGATAAAAAAGGAATCACATGAAACCAGCGGATGTTCGAAGCGAAATGATCAAAGGACTTGAGCGACGTCTGATTGGTCCAATGTTGAATACGCCGACCGAGACCACTTGGCCAGGCGAATTCGTTAAACCAAAGATTGTTGACGCGACTTTCTCAGAACCAAAGAGTTACCCCACTGGCCCATGGGTAGGACCAAACGGCGAAGAAGTACTTCCTGATCCGCCAAAGAATGTTTACGTCGTGGGAACACTCGGGCCATCAATGTTGCGTTCAGCCATGGAACAAGGTGAAGAAGCAGCCGACAAACTTCTTGACGAAGCTGAAGTTGAAGTCAACAATGATGGTGAATTTGGCGACATTGATGTTTCAGACGTACAAACAGATGGAGATGGGGACGAAGACGTAGAAGTTGGGGAGGAATCAGAACTCGGTGCCGAACAAGAAAGTATTGGCGTCAGCATTCGCTTAGATAATGGTGTTAAGACGTTAGAGGTTCGGCTCGATGGAGGTGCCTACAGCGAACTCACTGTCGCACAAGCAAACCGCCCTTGGTGGATACGACGGGACATCTCTTTTGTGGCGCAGTTAAGTACTGAAGTTTCATCGCACCAAGACTTCACTGATGGAGATATCGAAGTTCAAATCGGAATTGATGTTCGCCACGACGAACGCGATACAAAAGTGTGCACTATATGGGCCCGAAACAAGGGCGAACGCACCGCAACATTCGTTGAAGCTACAAGAAAGACCGTATTCCAGGTTCGTCTTCATGCAGATCTCCCTTCAGAACCAACGCCGTACGCCCCGTTCAGTAATCGCCTAGCGAGCAGCCTCGACCTTTTGTATCAAACGATCACACTGTTCTCCATTGGGCACGGATGCGACTCCAGGGTTGAACAAACTGAAACTGGGTTCCGTGTCTCGAGTGTTTCAATGCCTGTTGTCAAGGTCAATGGCCTTACTCCTGACATCAAGAAAGATGACATTTCATATGCAGTGGGAATGAATGACCTCGGTCAAATGAATCCGTCTGCTGTAGCCGCAGTTGATCGCATCATCAGGGACTACAAGTCGTGGATCAACGATCGCAAAATGGAAATTCCAAATCTCAACTCATCTCTTCAATCAATTGGGGTGGACCACTTGAATGAATGCGAACGTTTTCTCACTGACATCATTGACGGTTGGGAACTAGTTCAAGCGGATCGTAACGTTGCCCAATGCTTTCGTGATGCAAGTATCGCAATGGACCGCCAGCGAGTAGGCGCCGGAGCTCAGACACGGGCTGTTGAATTCGCTACTGATGGAACACTCACAGTGACCGGGGCCAACCCACATTTGTCACCGTCGGTACAGTCACAATGGCGACCTTTTCAAATTGCATTCATTCTCGCGAGCTTGCAGAAGGCTGTTGATGAAAACCACATCAACCGAGACGAAGTAGACGTCATTTGGATGCCAACCGGCGGCGGAAAGACCGAGGCCTACCTCGGCCTTGCTGCCTTTGTCATCCTGTGGGAGAAGCTTCATCAAACGCTTGCCGGTAGATCAAATGACCAAAACACCAAAGTGCTTATGCGTTACACATTGCGCTTGCTGACTGTGCAGCAGATTCAACGCGCTACATCACTTATCTGTGCTCTTGAGATCGCTCGTCGAGCAACGCCAGACTTGTACGGAAATTCAGAGATCCGAATTGGTGCATGGCTGGGCAACAAGGTGACCCCGGGTACAAGAAAAGCCGCAGTCACACAATTCGCCGCAACGCTCAAGAGTGGTAAGGACTTGACCTTTATCACGAAGAAATGTCCTTGGTGTGGCGCGCAAATGGGTCAGGTTCATAGGAACCAAATTACTGGATACAAAGTCGTAGCTATTTCAAAGACAATTTCTCGCGTTGCAGTCTTTTGCCCAGATTCAAACTGTCCATTCACACTCCACACGGTGAAAGGATCTAATGGCGCAGATTTACAACGCGGCATTCCCGTGTACGAAGTCGATGAGGACGTCTATTCGAGCGCGCCCGATTTTGTTGTTGGCACTGTTGACAAAATGGCGCGTATTAGTTGGAAGCCAGATTCACAGCGGCTGTTCGGCCTAAAGAAAGGGGTTCGTGAATTTGATCCCCCGCGATTATTCATCCAAGATGAATTGCACCTCATAGCTGGCCCGCTGGGAAGTATCGATGGCGTATTCGAGGTCATGCTTGAACAACTCTGCAAAGTTGACAGCGGTCGTCCACCAATACTGGTGGCAGCAACAGCTACTACCAAGAACTACAAAGATCAAGTGAACAATCTCTATGCGCGCCGAGCACGAGTAGTGCCCCCACCTGGACTCACTATTGAAGATTCCTTTTTCGCGGTGAAGGAACCTAATTCTGATGGAAAGATCTATGTTGCTATTTGTAGTGGTGGTCATTCAGGTGCCACCAACATTCAGACCAACGTCTTATCTATTCTTGCCCATCAAGCCCCAGCACTTGAGTCCGCAGGCGCGGACCCTGACCCCTACTGGACGAATGTCACCTTCTTCTCTAGCCGGCGCGCTCTTGGCCTCTTAACATCTGCCGTAGAGACGACATTGAAGTCACGACTGAACTACATGAATGCGCTCACGGGCATTCGAACCGGAAGCCCAGACGCCGGCAAGATACGTCGTGCGACCCGTTACATTCGCAGCGTACGTGAGTTGACAGCCACATCCAGCGAAGACGTTGGCAAAGTTCTTTCAGATCTCGAGAAAAGAAAGACCGAGGACTTCGCTGTCGATCTGTGCTTCGCTACTTCAATGATAGAAGTCGGGCTTGATGTCTCGCGCCTTGGGCTCATGACCGTCATGGGTCAACCAAAGAGTTCAAGCCAATACATCCAAGTCACCGGTCGCGTTGGTCGCCATCATTCCGCACCCGGTCTCGTTGTGACAGTTCTCAACTCACGAATCGCTCGCGATCGTGCACATTACGAGGGATTCACTGCTTGGCATGAACGCTTGTATGCCTCCGTTGAGAGCGCCAGCGTTACGCCATTCACCACTCGAGCCCTTGAAAAAAGCACACCCTCGGTACTCGCCGCAATGTGTCGAATCATGGGGAAGAACGGAAACCCCGCTCAAGACACGAAAACTTATTGGGCGACTGCTGTTACAGAGTTAACTGCACGGGCTAATCACCTCGGGGGAGTCAGCGCGTCAAACCTCGCCAGCGTTCTTCACAGTTTGTGGTTAATGGTCTCTGACCCGAAAGTAGCTGCGATGAAGTGGACTACCGAAGACACCACGTCGGACGAACCGTTTGCATTCCCTATGGGTGCTTCAAACACTCCCTACGGTCGGCCTCATTGGAGAATCCTCAATTCAATGAGAAGCGTTGACCAAGACGCGAATATGAAGGCATTCCCCGCCTCTGCGGTCGCCTCACCTGGTGGATTACCAAAACCTGCACCTACGGATGAATCGATTGAAATATGAGCAAGAAGAATTCATGGGCACTCACCCCAGTTAAACGAAGTCATCTCGTCTCCATGAATGGAGTGGGGTCACTTGTCAGACTGCGTAACGGCGCCACTGGTCTCGTGGCTGGTCTTCGCACATGGGTACAGACCGTCCCTGTTCCTGTTGGTGATCAACACGCGCAAGATAGTGCGCGACAAACCCTCCTGAAACAATACGAAGTACGTGATCCCGAACTTGAATCTGCTTGTGGCGTATCTAAGTTTTACCAACCGCCCCGTGCATCTGAAGATGAGAGAACAATTGAATGGCAAGTACCAGTCATTGTTTTCCCTCGATCAGGGATCTGTGAGAATTTTCGTTGTGGAACTATCGGAAACAAGATGACAGATACCGGCCTCGAGGCTGAATGTGAGTCATGCGACCCAGTGACTGCGGGACGACGCAAACGGCCACATCGCCAGAAACAAGCCCCAATCTTCTTGGTGTGCCCTGACGGACATATTGACGAAATCACATGGGATGCGGGGTTTAAACATGCAGATAACTGCCCGGGTGGTCCACTTCGTGCAATTCTTCTCGGAAGTATTCGTTCACCCCGTGTGCAATGTGCGAGCTGTGACAAAACTGCACAACTGCCGAAGTCTCTCCCCTGCACAGGTGCCCGACCATGGATTCCTGGCATCGCAAACGAGTCTTGTCACCGAGAAATGTTTGTTGTAGACCGCACAAGTGTGCAGGTTTACTATCCACAAAACAAAACGTCAATTCATGTCCCTGCAAAGAGCGCTATTGACAATGCAATCCTTGATTGGATTTTGTCAAACATCACAATTGAGTTACTAAACCCAAACGATCAAGACAACATGGTCTTTCTTCAAAACCGCTTGAAGGGGGCTGGATTCGCTGTCGATACAGCAGTCACCAAACTTCATGTTGAACATATCAAGGTTGTCACAGCAGCTGATTACGTGGCGGACGATTGGAATTTTCTTGAAGCCCGCACTCATGAACTCAACGTGATCACGAAAGCGATTCCAGGATTTATCAATCCAAACTCAAAGTTCCTTGAATTTCATGACGCAGATCTTTCGCAACTTGATCAAGAGTTGTTCGGCAAAGAGGGCTTGTTCTCTCAAGTTGTCGCCGTTACACGGCTGACCGAGACTCGTGTGCAAGATGGTTTTGTTCGGTGGGAACCTAATGAGATCTCTTCAGATGCCGGACACACGCTCATGTGGGGCCATCATCGCAGCGCAGATACATGGCTACCTGCTTACCGAGCCCATGGTGAAGGAATTCTGTTTGTGCTCAATCGCAACCACATCACAAAGTGGGTCAGTGTGTTTGGAATCCCAGACCCAATGAAAGATGTTGTCGAACCACGAGCACTTTCGTACCCCGGAGTACTCGCACACAGTCTTGCGCACCTCATCATGACTCGCCTATCTCATGATTGTGGCTATCCCCTCCCGAGTATCAGCGACCGTATTTACGATCTCCCTGATGGGCGACATGCGTTCCTTGTCTACACAGCCGAAAGTGACATCATGGGAACCCTTGGTGGACTGGTTGAATTTGGTGAGGGTCCAAAACTTGAAGAACTTGTTCGAGAGTCACTACAAGATGCATTGTGGTGTTCACAGGACCCCGTGTGCATTGGGCGAGTTGTTGAGTCCAGCACTAAACGCGCAGCCTGCTGTCACAAGTGTCTCTACCTACCGGAGACATCATGTGAATGGATGAACACCTACCTTGACCGCGCAACAATCATTGGAAACTCCGATCGTAAACTTACTGGAATCAGGCAAATATGATCACCGTCGCAACTTGGATTATGAAACAAGCGGTAGTTCCAAATCAGATGATTACGACGCATGCGATTCGCTTGCGCAAAACAGAATTAACAACAACGGATGAGTTGATTCTGCTCACAGTTGATGACATGCCTCAAGTTTCTCGCAGCGATCAACGTCCAGTCCTCGGCTACCTCTAGGAAAGATAACTATGAAATCACCTCCAAAAATCTTTACAGCGGGATCTGAAGAAGTTCTACGCTGGCGAACAGAAGTACTACCTCTCATACCAACATGGGATGAGTCTGAACCATGTGTTTGGTTAGATCAAAATACGTCGCAAGAACTAATTAATGACCCTGACGAATATTGGCGTGATCGAATTCCGGGAATGGAAATTTCTGACTATGAAGGATATTTTCCAGCAGAAGCCATTGAAGATATCTATGCCTATGCAGAAAGCTTCCTTAAAGAAATAGAATTAGGTATAAATGGTTCCCAGTGGGGCATCAGCGAGCGAATTTACGATTTTGGTACCGGTCTGATTCACAGCTATTATGATGGCGAGTTGAACACTTATCAATTGAATATTTTGCGACACCGATCCATTGACGAAATGAAAATCTGGGTAGAGAAGTTCTCCATAAGAACTTGTCGTGATGCTGAACTTGAAGACTTCTATGACGGTGTCTTTAGAGAATTCAGTTCAGAATTACCCGAAGGCGTTGAACTTCGAGAAAAGATTGATTCTGCAGGTGATTGTTATGACAATCCTCCCTACGTAGATTTATACACACTCAACAACGGAGAATTTTCGTGGTTTATTGAAGAGTACGGCTATCTAATTTGTCGTGACAAAAATGCGATTAGGGAGACTTGGTCGGAGAGTCTGAGTCGGGCGTTTAGTAAGAAAGCCATTTTGAGTGACTTCATGCGAGGCGACTAGAAACTCAGTTCTGCTTATTTGCTTATTTGCCTTGACAACCCGTATCTGGCCAGAGATGACAACTTGTAAATAGCCCGTTCTTACCTTGTCGCTCAATGAGTCTTCCGAATCGACACTTTGGACAAGGTGGCAATTGTTCTCCTGAATGCTCCCCACACACGTAAGTCACTGGGGCGATACTGGCCAGTCTCATGTATTTATGGCAAGTCGGACACGCAGGCAAGCGAAGGTCACAAATTGGATGCGACGAGCATGTGTAGTTCCCAAATCGATTCAATACTAAGTGTCCGTTATTGCAGTTTGGGCAAGTTTGATTAGTAGAGGTCCCGTAATGTTTTCCAAACTGACGACCGTTATATGATTTGTCGAGAAGCTCAGTTGCAAACACTGATGGTTCTTCGCTTGGACAAATGAGGTGCGTTTGTTTACGAGCACGAGTGATCGCCACATAAAACAGACGGCGCTCCTCTGCATATTTGAATTTCTCATCAGACGGGACGACGAGTCGAATCACTGGATCATCTAGAATTGTTGATGGAAAGCCTCGGAAATCTTGTTTGACATCCACAACAATGACGTAGTCGGCCTCTAAACCCTTAACACTATGAATAGATCCCGTTTTGACAGGTCCAGACCATAACTTGGAGAGCTCAGCGGCTGTCGGAAGATTGTTTTTATAACGAGCAATGATCTGAAGTTCGCAGTCAGGATTGTTCGCATCGGAGCCGATACGACTAATTGCCTTCTTTATGTTTTCTAAGGAACTATCGCTTTCGGATGATGTGTCCCAGTGAAGAACCAATGGCTCAACCTCATCAAATGTTGATTTGATCTCCTTACGAAGTTGAGCAGGATTCTGAGTGACAAAGGCTGAAGCGGCATCGGCCAAAGTTTGGGGTAGTCGAAATGTGTCTCCAAGATCAACCCTCATCCGACCTAGTCGAGCCTTCGCCGACTCCCGCATAATTCCGATGTCGCTACCGGCAAACGAGTAAATCGCTTGCCAATCATCTCCTACAAAGGTCGTCTGCAAGTTTGGATTGAAGTTTGATAGCGACTGAATCAGTCTGTATCGATCATAAGAAATATCTTGGAATTCATCGACCAATAAATGTGTATAGGGAAGCAGTGACAAACCATCGTCCCTGGTGAGTAGAGGCGAAGACTGTTCTGTTGAGAGAGTCTCGTCTGCTTGCTTCATAGTTAACTTCTGCCAACCAAGGACCACTCTTTTAGCACCATTAAAAAGCCGGGCAAATGAGGAAGATATTTCGCGATCGCCAATTTCAGCCAAACGATCCAGTTGTTGAATGACACGAGTTTGAGGAGCGGAGTTTTCATTTATGAGATCGGCGCTTTGATGGATAAGGTCTGAAAAATCTGGCTGGCCTAACTGAAGCAAAGTTTGAACGTAAGAGTTGTAAACGGTGAAGAAGAGATCAATGAAATCGTTATAACGAGATCCAAGTATGGCTGCATTACTACGCAGTACTTGTAAATCTGGTCGACGTGCACGAACGTGCTGATGAAATGCAGTGAACGTAGATAACAAACGGATCTGATACTTCTGGGCTTGGGCCTGAACAAAGATTTGCTCTTCAGATTTAGGATTGAGCAGTATCCCTCGATTTGCTAACACAGTTTTTAACTTTGGAATCAGATTTCCTGACTTGAGATCTCCATAAGTGAGTTCAACTAAAACACTTCTGTTTTGAGCATGAACGTTTCTTTTCCACTGCATGTCGCTAAGATACTTTTGATTATCAATCCAAGGTGCAGTTGATTGATCATCATCGATGCCGAAATACTCGATGTAGATATTTGAATTGTCAATATGGAAATCTGGCTTGTGAACTGAACCTTGTCCTCCATGTGAATAGAGCCGTTCGTATCCGTATGGCACGCCGTTGGACCAAAGGAAATTGGCAATCATCCATTCGCCGTGGCTTTTGACCCGTTCGCCGTTGAGGGTTTTGGGAAGACTTCGAACAAACGCTGCGAGTTCACTCTTGTCATCAAATGATTCTGTTGGACGATGCGGAATAAGCGATTGAGAAAGAAAACGCGCTACGACAGGAGCCATAGTGGGGTCTGCCTTCATTCTCTCAAATTCGGTTTCGTAGAACTTGTCTATCTCAAAGGTTTCAGTGAAAACGACTGTCCGTGAGTCACCTGAGGCTTCAACAATGGATTTGCCAAAGGCGTGAAAGGTTTTGGCGGTGATTGGCATTCCAAGTGCAGTGGCCCTGTCTGTTAGCTCAACAGCGGCTTTCTTATTGAATGCAAGAATGAGTATTTGTTCAGGCGTTGCACGTCCCGAATCAATCAAGTACTTCGCTCGTCCAAGAAGAAGAGAGGTCTTGCCTGAGCCAGCACCGGCGACGACGAGAGTCTCTTTTGCATGAGAAACTGCAGCTTGTACCTGACTTTCTGTGAGAGCAAACTTTTGAAATGTCTGAAAAAGTTCTTCGTACTTGGTTTTTGCCTGATCCTGGCGTCTTGTCCGACGAACACTCACCACTTCAATAAGTGCTTGTCGCAATCCGGAGTCAGCAACTTTTTGTTTGCGCCACAAACCACTCATCATCGTGACGCTATCAAGATACCACTATCGCTTTAGGCAGAATTCCGTGATGAATTTTGGTCTTACAGCATAAATAGTAAACTACGATTTAGGTCTATGGATCGTCTCTCAAAGTCAGATTTCAAGGTGGGCTGTCAGTGCCCTTTCAAACTCAAGTATTCCAAGAGTCGATATCCAAGCACAAAGAATGACAATGCCATGTAGATACTGGTTTAGGGGGAACAACGAACCTCTCAGCAGGGTCAAATTCCTCCTACATAATGGTCATCTACTTTGTTTATAGCGGACCTCCACTCGACGAGAATTGCTGAGCTTTTCAAGTATGCGAATAGGAAAGGACCAATAATTCCTTAAAGTTGTTATTTGTCCTTGCGAGAAATCGGTGCAAGTAATCCCTGGATGTACTTTGAAACTAAATGATCTTCATCGTTCAGACTCTTAAGTTTGATGAGAATAGCTTTGAGTTCAAGTTCTCGATCATCAAGCATTGATTCGTATGTATCGTCCAAGAGAAACTCTGAAGGGTTCGCTGAATCGCGACAGATTTGATTCAGGACAATTGATAACTCGCGTGACGCTATCGCGATTGCTTCTGGTAAATCCTCTGCTCGAGGAGTGGGCAACATATGAATGATGTCAAGGTCATCACCCCACAGTTGACTGAACAAAGTATCTTCAAACAACGTAAACACTGTCCCTATTTTTGATCCCGACTGAGTAGGCCGAGCTCGTCTGACCTCATGAATGACTCGATGAAATGAATCATCCGTTAAGGAGTATCCGGTAAACAACATATGTTTGGTCATCAGCATGGCTTGAACAATGCCGAAGAGCGCTCCAGAGTTTTGCGGGAGATTGAGGTAGTCATCTCGCGTGAGAACAATCGAATCGGGATTGTCAAGACTTCCATGGAGTTTGAGGAGCCATCTGCCATTTTCTGTGACGGGATTGCCTGGAAGTATTGATGGTTGATCTTCACTACCTAATGCCATTTCAAGCATCTGATCGTAATTCGTAGTAACGATCTCCGATGGATGAAGACTGGCAATTAATCCGTGCAGTAGGGAATAGTGCTGGCGATTAAGTTGTACTTCAAGGAGATTGAAATACCGCTCCGAAGAAATCTTGTCCACCAAAATTTTTGCTTGATCTCGGACATCCAATTCGTGAAGCCTGGATCGAAGTTCAGGAGCTAAGTCTGCCGATTTTGCAATTTCATTCAATAGAGATTGCCAACTTGGAAGCCCGGCACTTGAGCTGACTCCTGCGCCAATGAAGTGAACAAGACGATTCCTCAGTGAAAGATCGGCAAGTTCTAAAACTTTAGATTTGACATCTGGGCGGTCAAGGATGCTGTCGCTTTGTTGAATTTGACGAACTCTCTGTTCGGCTCGCCGTGCAGCCGAGTATTGTTTTCTACCGAAGCAAACGAGGATCACATCAACTGACAATTCAACTGCAGTGACCGTCAATTGTTCAACGAGTAGTTGAAGTAGGTGTCCCTTATCGTTTCGCTTTCCGCCTGCTCCTGTCCCAAGAATATTCAAGGCAAGAATAGGAGAGCTTTTTGAATCACGAAGCGATAGAGCCGCTTGTCTCACGAATTCTTCGGCGACGCGAACATATTCGCTATCCTCAGGGGATCGATGACCCACGTTGCCGAACCAAAGTTGATAGGAGTTTTCGACTTCAAGTGGATCTTTAACAACAAACCACTTCGGTGCAACCAGATTCCCAACTCTTTTGAACCATCCCTCCCGTAGTGATCTGTCCCATATACCCGTCATTACAAATGATTCATCTGTTGGTATTAAGAGCGCATCACATCGGATTTGGTTGAGATCGCCGTCAATAATGAAGAGTTGTCCGTGTCGTGAACTATGTTTCTCGGTCTGCATGATCGTTTCTCACAAGTAGAGAGGCCCACTGCCTTCTCGGACTGATAGGTAACTTGAGTCTTTAGATTCTTTAAAGCAGGGAACTCCTCCGAATTCACCGATTAGGCGATCACCGAAAGTATCCACAGCTGATGCGATGTTTTGGCAAAGAGAATTGAAGTCCTCTACATCCATTGTAAGAGCTAGACAATTTCCTTCCATGAGAATTTGCCCGTTTACCCAAAGTACTCGGAGGAAAATTAGGCGAGAGTTGATTGTATTGAGGACGTCAAGTAGTTCCGGCACCTTTGTGACTCGATCACTGATAATCGCATAGACCCGGCAAATAGGTTGATCGTCCCCATCAATTCGTGCCCAAAAGGTGGCACCCTTGATGTGCAATGAATAGTCGCCTTCAGAATCAGGGGCTGCCTTGGTCGCTCCTGTCAGATTCTCGATAAGGGTTTCAAGATGAGACATTGCAATGTCTGTTTGAAGACTCATACCTACATAGTTATTGATCTAGATGGTACTGCCACTATTGGAGGTGAACCCTGATTTATGCCGGTATGCAGGAGTCCATTTTGATGATATTGATACCGTTCTCCTGGAGAACATGCACGACTGTCGGGTCTGCGGTCGTCGCGATGATCTGGCAAATTCGTGATGCCTTCTTCATGACTTTGGCAATTAGGCGTAGATAGCTATCACTCAAGGTTTGCGGAAGATCGTCAATGATGATCGGTAGGCGGATGTCCTTCGCTTTACATCCGTTAATAAGACTAAGCAACTGGTAAGTGAAGTTGATGAGAATACGGTTGTTTTCACCTCGTGCCTTCAGTGCCTGGTCTAGTTGTTCGGTGTTTTTCACTGAGTGCACGATTTTACCGAACTGATTTGTCGGTGGACAGACGTCACGAAGTAACTGCAAAGATTCGGAAACCAGGAACTCAATATTCTCTTTATGAGAAGGATTTTTCGCCGCATTTAATTCTTTGAAGATCGAGAAAGACGATAACTGATCAACATTGAGCACATTATTCTGTTTGAAAGCCACGTAGAAATAACTCGGAAGTTCGTCATAATCATGGATAAAACAGCCGTTCTCGTCTTGAAATGCAAGGCCGTCGCTCAATTTCATGTGAGTCCGGAACGGCGTATCTAACAGGTGACGAGAAGCGCGCAGAGTATGGTCAATCGTATTTGAATTCACCCAAATAATCGAAGGAAGATTGAAAACCGTAAAAGCGAGGCTGCATTCAAATTGAGAATAATTTTGAAAGATGTAGTTGCTTTTCTGACTGCAAGGTGGACTTACGATCATCCAGGAAATTACTTCCATCAAAGTCGTCTTTCCGGACTCATTCACGCCATAAAACACATCAACAGATCCACTCATCCCATGAACATCAAAAGAATCAAAGTGATCAAATGTCAACGAGTTGATTGAAATGATTGATAATCGCTTATAGCGATCTTCATTACGGGTCAGATCAGAAAAAATGGTCATAGTTTCTACAAGAAGCCGCATTCATCTTCGGCATAACTATATGAAATTCCGAAGATCTGCTGATAGGTCGAGTTAAATTGTTCTCGCTTTGAGGTTTGTTCGCGATCATAATCACTGGCGGAATCAAGGTGCGATAACTGTAGTTGAGTTGCCGATGGCCACAAGACGGTGCCGAATACCACAAGGGAATCAACGTCATCGTCTTGAAGATGGCAATGTTTGTTTAAGGAGCCCAAATCATCGGCGCTGATGGCTGTGAGGTCAAGCACGAAGGTATCGCCAATTCGAATAATTTTTGTGTTGGCTGTTCCACCCGGCTTCTGGTAACGAGAATCGGGTCGGTCAATGTACGTGAGACCATATTTGGGGTGGTATCTAATTGACCAGGGCACGACGTAGGTGAATTCACCGGGGACCATATGAATTGTGGTTGAGTTATTTAGGTGCTCAACCAACATGTGGGGTATCTGACTAGGGGAGTCGATGGGATCGCGTTTGATGTCCATGCAGATCTAACGATGGGGCAACATCAAGATATGCGTTTTTGACAGAAAATGTCTGGTATCCGGTCTTGACCCCCGCAGCCTTCGCATTCTGTAGGGAAAACCTCGTCAGAACCAGTCCCGTTCGGTATTTTCGTGTTCGGTTGACTTCCAAACCAACGCGGGCGGAACTGACTCAGCCGGGATAAAGCGCAACTGCTCTTCGGTCGCTGTTGCTAAATCAAAAGTTTTCAACACATACTCGGTGTTAGTAGGGGTACGGTTCCGCTTGATTGAGGCTGAGACTTCAATTGTTGAAAGGTCATGGGACCAGTATTAGGTACATGTCATAGTTATACAGCGATGAGATCCTCAGATTATGTGCGGCGAATTAAAACATTTTGAGGGATCACATGGCGGTAGAGCGAGTCAAGTTTATTTAGTGATCTACATACGTAGAAATGTACCTAGATGAGGAAAGACCTTCTTCAAGAGTGTCAACTGGGATTAACTTTGAAAGATCAAAAAATATCTAGATCAGTTCACTCTTCTTGATGTCAATAATGATGACGGGAGTATCACCTGAATCGAGGCGAATAATCCTTGTGTCGCCACGTCGACCGCCTACTAAACCAGCCACACGTGGTGCTTCATAAGAAATAAAGCCTTTCTCTCGATTCACGTCCCCAACAGCGAATGAACCGACATGAACGGAGTCAACGCTATCAGTACCGACAATGGCGTAAAAGACATGCGTACCAACATCAACAAGTTCTGGGTTATCGGTTGGGATTACTACTTCAGCCTTCTCTCTCATATTGCTAAGGCGACCTAAGTTATTCATATGCATCTTTAGTTGACGCTGAGATTCTTCAAAGTTGTAGTTGTCGTGCCAAGACTCACTACTTTGCTCAGTCGCTTCTTGACCCATGTCTTTGGCTTCTTTAATATGCGCTTGGTTTTGAACAATGTCAGCATCAAGCGCCTCTAGGTCATTAAAGAGAAACCTTCTACTGGCGGGACCTTCCTTAGCCTTCATGAGATCCCGCTTTTTTCGGATAGTTGGACGGACCTTTGAAATCAATTCTCCACGAATTAGGGAGAACTCTCGATCAACATTTACCTCAACGAGCCCCTTTACATTCTTCCGATACCAATCCAGAATTTCCGTGCTCTTTTCTTCGCAACGTGATTTCCAATAACCGGATTCTCGTCCTCGGCTTGCAACCCTTCCTATACGAATCTCATCGCTGCAGGTCAGAAGAAGTTTGACGTCTGGTTGTGGGAACCAGGCTGGTGGCTTGAGATTCAAAGTGGAACCTAATGCCGCATGTGTTGCCTGAGTTCGATAGATCCAAGAATCAATAATGACCATTTCACCGAGGTCAATCTTCTCATTGATGATTTTGGCTACTTTACAGAGAGATGAGAAGAACAACGCATGGCGGGCCTCAAGCATCGCTGGATCATTTTCTAACGAATCAAAGGCTGTCTTGTATTCCAATGGAAGAGAAACCATGTATTCCAAGTCGAGTTCGCCAGCGAGTTCTTTAGCGACAGTTGATTTCCCTGATCCGATAAGACCCTCCACAACAATGAACGCGCCTTTAGGTTGAGTCTTCTTGTCAGCCATAGCATCTAAGCCTTTCTTTCGGACTTAATTTAATCTTTCCACGATCAATGAAATACCCTCAACCGTCAAACAATTGAACCTGACGGCAAATAGTGTCAGCACTTAATATAGAACTACTGGGGTTACTATTGACAACCAATAGATCTTATGGGGATAATAATGAATTCGATTTGAATTAGCACGGGTCACGGAAGTCCCTTGCTATCTGATTGGGGGCAATCGTGATTATTGGCTTAGTCGGCCGCTTTTGCGCCGGGAAAAACACTGTTGCCGAAATTTTGCGAAAAGACTACGGATTTCATCAAATATCGACACGGGACATCCTTAAGGAAGAATTCATTAAAGAGCTAACCCGAGTCGAAAGTGTTGACAATCTGAGAGAGTTTGCTAATCAATGCCGCGAAAGATACGGAGCCGAGGCCTTCTTTGGAGATGCATTTACGATTGCGGAGAATGGTCAGCATGTTGTTATCTCGGACTTGTTTTGCGTTGGCGAAGTTGAAGCTGTTTTAGAACACGGCGGAAGAGTCATTGTTGTTGAATGTGGCAAAGATAAAGAAAAGGACTTGTTGGTTCGGTGGAAGAGATATCAATATCGAATAGACACTTCGCACTATTACAAGGACATAACTGAATTTGAAAATTACGATGCTCAGAATGAGAATCTTGATATCACGGAAACTCTGTGTCCGAATATTTCAGAGGTGATAAAGAGAGCAGAATACGGAGTTTGGAACAATGATTCGCTCCAGAGTCTCTCAATTCAGCTTGATGGTATTTTAAAAGAGATTGACTCGAGCATTCTCAAGACACCAAATTTTGAATTTTTAAATCAGCCAAAGAAATTAGAAGGGCAGATCAACTATGAACTTGAAAAAAAGCATTACGTTCATGAGTTCTTAGACAGGTATTTCACCGGTGAGGGGCTGTCGGAAGACGAACGAAACCTTGCCAGCCTCTCGATCCCAAGCCAATCCCTGACACAGTTGAGTAACCAGATGGCCTTCAGGTTAACCCCAATCTTCTTGTTAGAGAACGCGGAGGATTCATTCAAGAACTATAAATCAATTACTCCCTCTACGACAGATGAAGAATTAGTACTCCTACTCAATAAGGACGAGTTCAACGAACTACATGCTGATCTACATGCAAATTTGAAATCCAACGACCTAAAAATTCGCGAGGGAGTGAGATGGAATCTAGGAATTATCAGGAAACAGAATATTCGACAGTTTCACCCGCAGGCCTTGAGAGGGTTAGATGATGTCAACAAGGGTATACCAATTCAAGTTCCGAAAAAACATTTCGAATTACTTCGAGAATTCGTCATACAAGCTGGAGATGGTGAGATTCCGATCACGGAATTATGCAAGAAAGAACGAATCATTGATGTGAATCAGATCAAGAACAGCAAAGTGTCAACGGTGATTCACGATGTGATTGATCATGCCTGGCTGTTCACCTTGCTAAGAGAAAAAGGCCTTTTCGTCAAATACAAGGATTTCTTCGAATCTATTGGGGAGCCGCAGTTCAACGACATTTATAAGAGAGAAGCTGAAGCCATAGCGAGCATAGGGTTTGGTGTTCGCCTGTGGGCAGATGTTGAGATCGGTTTTACTCCCATCAAGCCGATATCAGAGATAGCTGATTTGTTTCAAGACTTAATGGGAGTCCAATTTGATCCTCGACATTCAGATGCACTCAAGAAAATTACTCAACTCACGAAGAATCCCCTTTCTCGAGAGTCACAGTGCTTAAGTTTCACCTTTAGTAATTACCTAGTCGAACTCAATGAACAACGCCGTAAACACGGAGAGATTCGATTAAGGCACCCAGTAGACAAATCCGACTTGGGGATCCTTGACCCAGAAAAAAGTTTGGACTACTTGAGTTTCTTTATTGAGACTCACAGCGAATTACACAACAGTAAAAATCGTCACCGAGATCACCTCCTGAGAGCGCACATCCAGCTTGAGCAGAGACTGATAGAGGTTGATAGAAATCAGAATGCACGAGCACATGAAATTTACCCGTTGAAGCTTTTTGATCTAGATATTTCGGCCCTAACTCTTCCCCCTGCAAGGGTGAAGTGGATGGCGAAGAATTTCGGTTTCACAGCCCGTCGTGATCCAGCGATTTATTTGTAACCACTCGAGTGAAGCCATTCGTCAAAATTCTGTCGCAGTTCAAGAAGTTCCTGAAGATTTGTTTCTTTCGGAATAGCATCAGATTTCTTAACTTCGTGACGCGTTTTGATCAGTTCGGCAAAATTTGAATTTGGCAAGATGCCTCCGATCAGTTTTCGTGCTGCGGAATGTGGTTGATCGGACAACGTGAAGCCAAAACTTAGTAGGTAGATTTCTAAGAGTCTGAGTAAGGCGTCATAATTCGCAAGGTATTGAACGCGCAGATCAGGGGTCTGTGCTCGCTTCAGTAACTGCTGGTACGAAGATTTCTGCTTGGCGATTTCTAAATCTTGATTCGGACACTTTTTGATCAACGACTCTTTAACTAGGTTTTGAATCAGTTCATTCATTAGAACCAGTCCCTCTCGTTGTTTTCATGTTCATTCGGTTTCCACACCAATGCAGGCGGAACGGACTCACCTGGAATAAATCGCAACTGTTCCTCGGTCGCTGTTGTTAAATCAAAAGTCTTCAACACATACTCGGCCTGATTCTTGACGATCTCGTTCAGCAACTTCCGCATCTCGCGACCATTGGCAAAACTGTGCGGCCGCGGCATAGGCAAAGCCTTGATGTAATTACTCACCGCCACGAAAGCCTCGGGGCTCAGTTCGTAATCGTTACTGGCAATCATCTCTAAGAAAATCTCTTCGAGTTCTTTGTCGTCGTAATCGTCAAAGATGACCGTGTTGTCAAACCGTGAACGTAGCCCAGGATTTGAACGAAGCAACTTGTTCATCTCGTCTGGATAACCGGCAATCACCAAAGCGACTCGACCGCGATTGTTTTCCATAAAGGTCAATATTGTGGCAACGGCTTCGGGGCCATAGTCGGAATCAGAGTCTTCGCTGTTCAACGTGTAGGCCTCGTCGATAAACAGAACTCCATCAAGTGCAAGCTTGCAGATGCGACGAGTCTTGACAGCAGAAGAACCAACAAAAGCACCCACAAGTCCACTGCGTTCGGTTTCAACCACGTGCCCGCTCTTCAAGAGACCAATTGATTTATAGAGTTCGCCCAGTAATCGAGCCACGGTTGTTTTGCCGGTGCCCGGGTTGCCGACAAAAACCAAGTGGGGAGATAAATGTTCGCCACGCATAAACAACTCGCGCCGGCGCACAGCAACTTGTTGCGCCGCCACAATCTGGCGGATTTCTTTCTTGACGTCGGGTAGGCCAACGAGTTGGTCAAGTTCGGCCAAGATCTCCTCGGTCGACAGATTACGAACCTGATGAACAACGTCGTATTCGGTAGTCATGTGGTCGTATTCAAAGACGTTGTCGGGTTTGTAGTGCTGTGCAGAACTTTGACTTGATTCGTTTCCAGATGAAGCTCGTGGTGCAACGAGGCCGCTGTAACGATCGTTAAAGGTGTGGCGAAAATCGTGAGCGATCTGTCGCAAGCTGTTGATAATGCGACGAAACTGCGATTTATACATCGTGTCTGCCGATGTGGAAAATGAAAAGTAGAGGTCGTTGAATTCGGGATTATGTTCGTTCTGCTTGAGACTGTTGCTCAGACGAGTTTGCTTTGCTCGGTGGTATTGCCTGGCCCATTCGAGTTCATTGGCTGCAGACTTGGTGGGCGCAACGAAAATGTCGATGGTGAGCAAGACCTCAGATTTGCCTTCGATCTCGCTGACACGCAGACGGTAAGTCTCGTTCATGAAAACGAACTTGAGTCGTTGACCTAGTTCAAGTGAACCTCGCTGGGAATTACCGCAGAGGTCAATGACGTAACTACGAATCCTGGCGGTGCACTGGTCGACGTTCACTGTGAATTCACACCTTTAGGACAGGGCCTTTTAGGCCGATTGTGGTTGTTCATATGGGTAACGAACAATCCACACCATTTTGTGCAGTGGGTGGGAGATAATTCTTTTGATTTGGACACAAATACGACAAGGAAATTCGTTGAAGATGTATCCGGAATTTGATGAATGGAGTCCTTATGGCAACCAAGAAGAAAGCTATTTCAGGCAAATTTGTAGCGGGCACTTACCTCAGATTGTGGGGAGGCGGAGCATCAGATTTTTCGTATTCGGTGGAAATAGATCGTAAGGGGAGAGTCTGGGTATTTGGATGCATTGACTTTGATGACGATGATTGCAACTTGGGCCCAGTTCAGGAGGATTTTGATGCCTGGAAGGTTCTGAAGCAATGCTTGTCAGGCATGGAGTTTTCGAACGTCATGACTATTGATTCAGAAGTGCTGAGTCGAGATGAATTCAGCGCAGTTGTTGCCGGCGTTCTAGGCAACGATGCCAATGAGAATCCTTTTGAGTGTGAGGTAACGTGTGTCGATTTCTCAGGTACGGCAGCCGAATTGTTGGGAATAGAGCCCGAGGATGATGAATCATAGGAGTTATTGGGCAAATAGGAGGACTCAATGAAATTAGAAGTTGCAATAGGTGGGTTACTGGCCGGACGTTCATACTCGCCTGCAGATCGTCAGGTCATTGAGGAAGTGGTGAGTCTTCTAGGTGCTCAAGACTTTGATCTCACTAAGGATTACATTTTTGATGTTTCTGACAAGGTCCATATACATCGCACCATGATTGTTTCAAGTATTCCTCTGCCTGGGTTTGTCCACCGTGGACCAGATCCATATCCGAATTATCAGTATTTCAAGGCGCTGACTCGATTCCGTCGGACCGACAAATAGTGGTTGACGAATTGAAATAGTATTTCTTAACAGTATGAGCACGGTTTTCTGACGACGGATCGTTAGATCAATATTGATCAACGAAGGGGAGAAAATGATTGTTTCAATACCAAGAGATGAATGGATTCAGGCAATAGATCTAACGAGTTTCATAGGTAACGATCATTCTGTAGCCGCTGGATATGTTCGAGTCTTTGTTCACGAGGGTCAACGTCAGTGGTTGGCCTCAGATGGAACTACAGGTTTGCATTTTCCGGGTGCCGCAGATCACGAAAACTGGATGCTCAACATTCCAATCATGGCTTTCGCTGCTCTCAAACATAATTTAATTGGAGTTGAATCAGTTGATATTCATATGGATGACGAGTCGCCTCGAACCATCATTTCATCATCAATCGCAGAATTTAGTTTTGATCGATTGATCGCCGATCACGCGGCCGCTTACTCTGATTGGTCACGACCCACTAATGGTGCAACGGTGACTGTCACTCGAGAATTGTTGCAACAAACGTTGAGACCTCGTCCAATTGATCCAGTCAATTCAGACGGCGAGAAGATGCCCGTCATTCTCGGTTGCTCCGCTCGAGGTCTCACTGTTTCTGCGCACTACACGGACACTGGTTATTCCGAGGTTTTAATTCCAGGAGACCACGAGGGGTCAGAGTTGGAACTTCGTCTTTATGTGAATCAATTAATGAAAGTTGTTCAGGTCCTAAAACACTCTGAAGAGTGCACGATCACTGTCCCTGGACTTGCGGCAGAACCGCTACATATTGAATGCGGAATTCATACTGCTCTAGTTATGCCTATCAAAACATTGTTTCAAAGTGCCATTGATCATGTACGTGCGGTAATCAGCGAAGCACTGGGTAATGTCGCCCTAGAACGTGATGATGATGGCGACTATCCGCTTCGCCGCCATGGAGTTCCGATCTATGGTCGCTTTCACAATGACAGCCGCCCGTTATTCCAGGTTTTTGCAGTTGTACTTGATGGTGTTGATGAATCGCCAGAACTCTTTGCAGAATTGAATTCGCTGAACGCGAACTTGCAACAAGCTCGGGTATTCCATGTGGAAGATCAAGTCTTAGCAGAAGTTGATTTAGTAGCCGAGTCATTGGACAGCGTCGAGTTGATCACCGCAATGGATCGAATTCAGAAATTTGCTGAGTCAATAGCTCCAACTTTACGAGTGGTTTTTGGGGGAGAAGACAGTATTCGTCCTGAGGAATTCCGCTGGATGAACTACCGTTCAACGTGTGTGAGTGCAGAAGTTTCACCGGCAAAAGTTGAAGTTTTAACTGGGGAAACAGGAGTAATCCAATGGCCTTTCCCAGGACCAATTTTTGTTTTGACCGGCTGGAACCCACAAGGTGTTAATCGATCAGGTGACTATACGAATTCATTGCTTGCTCGCGACGTTCTTCAACAAGGCGGACGGGTAGTGCTGGGATATGGAACGTCGTCTGATGGTGAATATGTTGAACCGAGCATCATTGCTTGGGGAATTGACTTAGATTTCGCTAGAGACCTTGGCCGACGCGCTGATCAAGAAGCGATTTTCATGATCGATGAAGAGAGCGTTTACCTGACGGCTTGCTTTTACGATCGCACCGAGCATTGGCCACGCCTAGCTCAGTAGCGGAATGAAGAAACTGACATCAATGCGGCGGCACTACCGATAATGGTGGCCGCGTCTTCGTCGCTAAGGATTCTGATCAAAGATTCCTATTTCTTCTAATCGTCCCAATGGTCAGGTACTGAATAGTGGGCGTACTCGTAGGGTCGACCAAAAGCAGCCTCGTAGTACCTGTAGAAGTTTTCTTGTAATTCAAGTTGTTCGAGATTGAACAATTCAATGGCAGGATCGTATGCGCCGTTTATGGCTTCAGACAGCGGCCAAAGAACCCCGGAAAACAAAATTTGGTCTGAGCGCTCACAAGGACAACTACTTGACTCACCTAACCTAATCATGTCGCTCTTACTGATGTTCGTCAGATCAATCACGAAGTTTTCTTCGTCCCTGATGATGAGAGCTGTGCAGGTCCCACCAGGTTCTGAAAAACGCTCTTGTACTCCGAGCGAGGTATGTAGTCCGTGACGTTCGCACCACCTGATACTCCAAGGAGTGGCTGAAGTGATTTCGCCTGGCTCCATCGAGTTCAGTGACGACTCTTCAGCATACTTTGTGATGATCGAAGGAAGGATAAGTGGTCGGGTGAAGGGTGATTTGTGTTGTTTCATGTCTCTATAACGACAACTCAAACTAGAAGTGTGCAAAGAAAGCAATATTTTTTTCTTGGACCGTTTGACACATTCGTCAGACCATTGATCGTTACCTACATGTTGATACATCGCTCATCATGTCCGAGTGCTGGTTGCGAGTTCGACAAGGAGGATTATGAATTACGGAATCGGAAAGTTCCATAGAGACCCCGA
>Ga0209355_1000256_pt1 | contig 32961 bp, 48 predicted proteins | sample LauGreSBDMM110SN_3_FD_187563 | JGI IMG/M metagenome (GOLD analysis project Ga0209355, IMG submission 187563) | Freshwater lake microbial communities from Lake Michigan, USA - Sp13.BD.MM110.SN (SPAdes) (version 2) | ecosystem: Environmental > Aquatic > Freshwater > Lake | place: Lake Michigan... | reverse complement strand
ATAATGAAAGCAAAGACTGGTTTGAATTTAAATTAACGGTATATGGAATCTACGTAGGGAAAAAGAATATTGAATGGATGATCGCAGCAGACGGGTACAATCCGATATATACACAGAAGATCAAATTAAAAGAGTTCTCATCGGTTCTGGAATCACAATACAATCAGAAGTAGATTCTGACTATATAATTTTCTGTCCATATCACAATAACAACAGGACTCCTGCTGGAGAAGTATCAAAAGAAAGTGGATTGTTTTTTTGTTTTGGATGCCAACAAGTGGCTAACCTACAAGAACTAGTAATGAAAATGAGCAACAGATCATATTTTGAAAGTTTGCGGTATATAAAAAGTAAAGAACAAGAATCTGATATTACTCAAATAGTAGCAAAACAACTATATACCCCACCTGTATTTGTTCAATATGATGAAGTTATTATTAAGAGACTGAACTCACAAGCACTTGAATCACCAAGAGCAATGAGATATTTTGACGGCAGACTAGTAACTAAGTCATCAGTTAATAAGTTTAATCTAGGTTATTCAGAGAAGCAGGATATGGTTACAATTCCAGTTCACTCCCCAGAAGGAATGGTAATTGGTTTTGTGGGTAGAAGTGTTGAAGGAAAAGATTTTAAGAATACTCCAGGACTTCCAAAAAGTAAAACTTTATTTAATCTGCATAGGGTAAAAGCAAATGATAGGGTTTATGTTGTAGAGTCATCCTTTGATGCCATAAGATTAGATCAAGTTGGTATGCCAGCAGTGGCTACGCTTGGAGCAACAATTTCAAAAAGCCAAGTAGAACTATTAGAAAAATATTTCAATGAGATCTATCTAATAGCAGATAATGATGAGGCTGGAAAGTCAATGTCTAAAAAAATGATTGATAAGTTAAAGTCAAGGGTATCAATAATAACACTAGATACCAAGTATAAAGATATCGGAGACATGAAAGATTCTGATATAATTAAGTTAAGTAGTTCGATTGATAACTCTATATTAGAAATGTTGAGGTAGTTATGAGCGTAAAAAATGTGTTTGATTCAATTAAAGAGAATTCAACAATCATTGATGTCTTTATGGAAAATCAAAAAAAATATATGATGATGCTTTCATTTGCACAAGAAGTATTGCGAGAGGCCTCGTCTTTGTCTCCACAAGATAGAGAAATGATCGCAGCATATACATCATACTTAAATGGATGTAGATATTGCTATGGATCCCATCGTTTTTTTGCAGAATCATTAGATGCTGAGATTGAGGTTTTAGATGGCGGAATTCAATCGACTCCTAATAGATTAACACCAATTTTTAACTTAGTAGAACAATTAACTAAACATCCAGCAAGTATGACTAACAAGTTATATGATGAGTGTTACGATGCTGGGTTTACACAAGATCAAGTTAAAGATGCTGTTGCTGTTTGTGCTGCATTTAATTTTTATAACAGAATTGTTGAAGGTCATGGAGTTCAGGAGAATTCTGAATCTTGGGCCCCTGCTGCAGAACAAATCAATAAAGTTGGCTATGATCAGAGACATTAAAAATGTTGTTGTTGTTGGCGGGGGAACCGCTGGATGTTTAAGCGTACTTCTATTAAATAAAAGGTACCCAAAGTTAAAAATAACAATGGTGCGAAGTAAACAAATAGGAGTTCTTGGGCCTGGTGAAGGGTTAACAACAAATATACATAAGGTTTTGAAAGATTTAAAAATTGATGTTGAAGATGTAATTGAGTATACAAATGCAACTATCAAAAATGGTGTTGTCTTTTCTGGATGGAATAAAGAAAACAAATCATGGTTTCATGGATTTAACAATTTTTTTGATAATAATATTTTTTACAATAATGACAATATCTTTAAACTTTGTAATATGGCAATGCAAGAACATGGCAATTTAGACTCTATTAATTTAAATGCACAAATATCCTATAAAAATAAAACTCATTCAATTAATAATAAAAAAGAATACTCATTACATTTAGATGCAAAATTACTTGGAGATTTTTTAGAAAATGAAATAGTTAAAAAAAATATAGAAATTATTGATGCTATTGTTGTTGACACTAAAACAAATAGTAATGACGACATTGTGGAATTATCATTAGATAATGGAACAAGCATTAGTCTAGATTTTTTAATTGATGCATCTGGATTTTCTAGATTATTTTTAAATAATGTTTATAATGTTGAATGGATTGACACATCTAAATTTCTTCCAGCAACATCAGCAATTGCCTGCAAACTTCCTTTAGACGGTAAAGAAGTTCCGTACACACAAGCAATAGCAATGGATTATGGCTGGGCATGGAAGGTTGCTTTGCAAAATAGATATGGTTGTGGATACGTTTATAATAATAATTATATTAATGAAGATGATGCAATCAAAGAAGCCTATAAATTTTTTGGAAAAGATTTAGAAATTGTAAAAACTTTTAATTTTACTCCAGGTTATGCAAAAAAAATATTAATAAACAATTGTTTAGGTATAGGACTTTCCACATCATTCTTTGAACCAATGGAGGCTACTGCAATATCAGGAATGATTAATGCATTATATTTATTTTTAGATAACTATTTCTATAAATATATTAATAATACTATTACAGATACAGAAATAGATCATTTTAATAATTTAAATGAACGGTATGGACAGGGAATTACAACCTATTTGTACATGCATTATATTACAAATAAAACCAATACTAATTTTTGGTCTGAGTTCTTATTAAAACACCCAATGCCAGAATATGAATATTATAATATAAAAAGATTTATAGAAGATATGAAAACAAACAAAAAAGATTTTTCTTATTTAATTCAACCACCTTCCTGGCAGTTGTATAGTTGGATATCTTTATATGCTGGAAATAGTTTTAAAGTTTCTAAAGATTCATTTGACAAAAATGAATTGGAAGAGTATAATAAAATAGTAGAAAAAATCAATAGTGCTGCAGAGCAGTATGATGATTTTAAAATAACAATATAAAAAAGGAGAATAATATGAGCGTAGTAAAGGGACTAAAAAACATCAACGCCCTGCTCGACAAACCAAAATACGATGAAAACTCACCAAAGGTAAGATGGCTTAAACTTGCTGATGGACAATCAGTAAAGATTCGCTTTGTTGAAGAACTAGATGAAGACTCTGCAAATTATAATGCATCTCGTGGTCTATCTATAGTTGTTAAAGAACACGTAAATCCAAAAGATTACAAGCGCAAAGCAGTAGACACTATGGATACAGAAGGCCGTGACTGGGCAGAAGAAATGCACCGCAAAGATCCGAAGGCTGGATGGCGTGGTCGTCTTCGCTTTTATTGTAACGTATTAGTAGATGATGGAATTGAAAAACCATATGTAGCCATTTGGTCTATGGGAATCAGCAAGCAATCATCTTTTAATACAATTCGTGAATATGCACTTGAGACTGGTAGCATTTCAAACGTTGTTTGGAAAATGAAGCGTAATGGTCAGGGTACTGAAACAAATTACACAATGATTCCAGCAGCACCAGATAAAGAACCATTTGATTGGGCTGACATCGAGCCATTTCAAATTGAACTTGCACTTCGCAAAGTTCCTTATGCAGAACAAGAAGCCTTTTATCTAGGCTTTGACTCACCATCAACTACTTCATCAACCAATACAGATTGGTAGTATGAACTACGCAGGACTGCACGTACACACTCACTATTCTCTGTTTGATGGAATTGCAACTCCAGAAGAGTATCTAAGTCGTGCCGTAGATCTTAAAATGCCAGCGTTGGCAATAACAGATCACGGCACACTTTCAGGACATCGTGAGTTTTATCGTACCGCAAAATCCAAAGGTATTAAACCAATTCTTGGGCTAGAAGGATATATGTGTGCAGACATGTCTGATACACGAGATAAGTCTGAAAGAGAAGGTCAGCAAGATCTTGTTTATAATCACATTGTTCTTCTAGCAAAGAATCAGATTGGTTTAGAGAATTTAAATAAAATTAGTGAAGTTTCCTGGACTGATGGATTTTTTAAGAAGCCAAGATTTGATTTTGAGATACTTGAAAAATATCGTGAAGGTATTATTGTAACTTCCGCATGTCCAAGTAGTGTTATTGTAAAAGCATTAGAAGAAAATGAATTTGCTATTGCAAAGAAAAATATTAAATGGTTTAAGAATAATTTTGGTAATGATTATTATATTGAAGTAATGCCACATAATACCCCAGAAATAAATAAGGCTTTAATTGAACTTGCAGATGAATTTGACATTAAGGTTGTTGTAACTCCAGATTGCCACCATTCAGATACTTCACAAAAAGAAATTCAAGAGTTTAAGTTATTAATGAATACTCATGGCAAAGTTAATAAAGAAGCAACATATGAAAAGTCTAAAAAGAAAACCAATATGATGCAAAGACTTGACTACCTGTACGGAGAAGATCGTCAAATTACTTTTAATAAATTTGACATACATTTACTATCGTATGATGAAATTAAATTAGCAATGGAAAAACAGGGGATAGATAGACCAGACATATACTCAAACACACTCCTACTAGCAGAGACAGTAGAAGATTATGATATTCAAGATGGACTTGACCTTTTACCAGTTCAATACAAAAGTCCAGATAGTGAATTAGAAAAGATTGCGTTTGAAGGTTTGACACTTAAAGGTCTGCAAGATAATGAAGAATATGTTAATAGATTACGTGAAGAGTTAGAGATTGTTAAGAATAAAAAATTTGCACCATATTTCTTAGTTGTTCAAAGCATGATTGCTTGGGCAAAGAAGGAAGGAATTATGGTAGGTCCAGGTCGTGGATCGTCTGCTGGATCTTTAGTTTGCTTTGCACTTGGAATTACAGACATTGATCCAATTAAGTATGGATTGTTGTTCTTTCGTTTCATTAATCCCGAACGAAATGATTTTCCAGATATTGACACAGACATTCAGGATACTCGTCGTGAAGAAGTAAAAGATTATTTGGTTAGACAATATAGACACGTTGCATCTATTGCCACCTTCTTAGAGTTTAAAGGCAAGGGTGTCGTTAGAGATGTTGCTAGAGTTTTAAATATTCCTTTGTCAGATGTAAACAAAGCGCTAAAGCAAGTTGACACATGGGAAGATTTTTGTTATTCAAAAACAACTTTATGGTTTAGAGAAAAATATCCAGAAGTAGAAGTGTATGGAGATCAGTTGCGAGGACGTATTCGTGGAACTGGAATTCATGCTGCAGGAGTTGTAACAAGCAAGAACCCAATTTTTAGATATGCACCACTAGAAACACGATCATCTCCAGGATCTGACGAAAGAATCCCAGTAGTCGGTGTTGATATGGAAGAAGCAGAAAGAATTGGTTTAATTAAAATTGACGCACTTGGATTAAAAACTCTTAGTGTTATTCAAGATGCTGTTGCAGAAATTAAAAAGAATCATTACAAAGAAATTAATTTATTAGAAATTGATTTAGAAGACTCTAAAGTTTATGAAATGATTTCAGATGGATACACTAAAGGAGTTTTTCAATGCGAGGCTGCACCATATACAAGCCTTTTGATTAAAATGGGTGTGAAGAATCTAAATGAACTTGCAGCATCTAACGCATTGGTTCGCCCAGGAGCAATGAATACTATTGGCAAAGACTACATTGCAAGAAAGCATGGGAAGCAAAATATTGATTACCTAAATAAAGTTATGAAACCCATTACAATAGATACATATGGTTGTGTTTTATATCAAGAGCAGGTTATGCAAGCCTGTGTTGAACTTGGTGGAATGACAATGGCAGAAGCAGACAAGGTACGTAAAATTATTGGAAAGAAGAAAGATGCTAAAGAATTTGATCAGTTTAAAGAAAAGTTTGTTAATGGTGCTTCTAAGTACATTAGTCCTAATTCTGCTTTGGATTTATGGCATGACTTTGAAGCACATGCGGGGTATTCGTTCAACAAGTCTCATGCGGTTGCTTACTCTACGGTCTCGTATTGGACCGCTTGGTTAAAGTATTATTATCCCCTTGAATTTATGTTTGCGCTTTTAAAAAATGAAAAGGATAAAGATGGAAGAACTGAGTATCTTATTGAAGCGAAAAGAATGGGCATTAGCATTAAGTTACCTCACATTAACGATTCGGATATGGATTTTAAAATTGAGGGTAAAGGTATTAGATTTGGACTTAGTTCTGTTAAATATATATCTGACAAGATTGCAGAAAGATATATCCAAGCGCGACCATTCACATCATACAAACAACTTGAAGAATTTACTTTTACAAAAGGAAACGGAGTAAACAGCAGAGCCCTACAATCACTAAGGATTACTGGTGCTGCAACCTTTTCTGATAACCCAAGAAATGATCAAGAGATCAAAGAAAATTTATATGAGTATTTAAATCTGCCAGAATTTAATATGACAGTGCCAACACAATACCATTCATTTATTCAATCAACAGAAGACTTTGAAGAAAAAGGATCTTTTATTTTGATGGGAATGATTAAAGCAATTAAAAGAGGAACGGGATGGTCTCGTGTTGATGTGTTAGACAAAACGGGATCAATTGGAATATTTGATGATGAAAACACTACCATTGAGATTGGTAAAACTTATCTGCTATTAGCATCTGACAATAGGATTGTTTCTGCCATACCAGTTGATGAAATTAAAACTTCACCAAATGCTTTAGTTAGATTTTTAAATTATAAGCAATTGCCATTTGCAGAAGAAGAGATGTTTGTGATATCATTTAAACCAAGAACAACAAAAACTGGAAAGAAGATGGCATTATTAACTTTAGCAGATTCATCAAGAGACTTACATTCTATAACAGTATTCCCAACATCTTTTGCAAAAGCCTATATGCATATTAAAGAAGGCAATACCTATAAGTTTGATTTTGGCAAAACAAAAGATGGGACTATAACTTTGGAGGATGTTCATGTCAGTTAGTGTAGAAGATGTTTTAGCATTACTAGATCCTAAACTTAGAAAACGTTTGGGTACTGGAGAAGGAATTACTTTTGAATACCAGCCTACTCCTAGTTATGGTCTTAACAAGGCTCTTGGTGGCGGTTTACCGTATGGAAGACAGGTTTTGATCTGGGGTAGCAAGTCAAGTGCAAAGTCCTCTATGTGTCTACAAATGATTGCAATGGCACAAGCAGAAGGAAAAATCTGTGCATGGATTGACTCAGAAATGTCATACTCAGAAGATTGGGCTATAAAACTTGGGGTAGATCCAAAAAAACTAATCTATTCACAAGCACGAACAATTAGCGATATGGTAGATGTAGGAGTAGGCCTTATCAATGCTGGAGTTGATTTAATTGTAATTGACAGTATTACATCAATGCTTCCTGCCATTTACTTTGAAAAAGATACAGACGATATGAAGGCTTTAGAAAATACAAAACAGATTGGAGCAGAGTCACGTGACTTTAGCAACGCTTGGAAAATGCTTAACTATGCTAATAACAAAGTTAAGCCGACTATGCTTGTACTTATTTCTCAGTCTCGTAATAATATTAACGCTATGTATACTAGTCAGCAGCCTTCTGGTGGGCAGGCTACTAAGTTTTATTCCTCTTGCGTTATTAAATTGTTCTCATCGGAATCAGACAATCAAGCCATCAAGGGAAAAATTAAAATAGGAGATAAATTAATTGAAGAAAAAATTGGTAGAAAAATTAGATGGGAATTACAATTCTCTAAAACCTCTCCTGGCTTTCAGTCTGGTGAGTATGATTTTTATTTTAGAGGTGATGCTATTGGGATTGATAAGATAGGCGATCTTGTTGATACCGCAGAACAGATGGGTATGGTAAATAGAACTGGTGCTTGGTATCAACTTGATGATGGCACAAAAGTTCAGGGTAGAGATGCCTTTATTGACAGAGTAAGAGAAGATTTAGACTTACAAGAACAATTAAAACTAAAGGTAGAGAATGCTTAACAATTTTTCTACATATAGGGGAAAGTTTTTTTGTCAAAAATGTAATGAAGAAGTTATTGTTTGTAGATTATGGACAGAAACAAAAGATTTAACTTGGATGTGTACTAAAAAACATATATCAAAAGTTAGTCTTATTCCAAAAGGAAAAAAGGATTATAAAGATGAGTGAGCGATCAGAATCAAAAAGGCTTGGTGCAAAACAGCACAAGAATAGTGGTAGAAACACTCACAAAGGCGATGCAACATGGAAAAACTTTACAGTAGATTTTAAAGAAGTTGGAAAATCTTTTACCCTTAATCAAAAGGTTTGGGCCAAAGCAACCACTGACGCTATTAAAAATAATAATGACCCAGCCATAATTGTTGTTATTGGCGAGGGCACAAATAAGGTCAGACTTGCAATAACTGAATTAGCAGTACTTGAACAATTTGTAGATGGTGTATAATATATATATGTATCTAGATAATTATAAACCTAAGAATAGCATAACTCCACATATTATAAAAGACTTCTTTACTAAAGAAGAACTTGATGAAATATTGGCAATTGTAGAAAAAGAAAAAATTGACGACTCCCTGCCTGAATTTTATAAACCATTTGTTATACAAAAACTGTCAAGAATGCAAATTGAAGTTTTATATCCAGAAAAAATAAGAAAAAAACTTGAAGCATTTGCTTGTGAGATTGTTGGTGAAGAAGTTTTTATGAGTCATAATTCTTATTTAAGTTATAATAAAATTCATGGTGATAATGTAAATCCAAAACTTCCACCACATTTTGATTCTGATAATTACTATAGTAAACTAACGTTTGATTATCAATTAGATAAAAATATTGATTGGCCAATTATTATTGAAGAAGATGAATTTAATCTTGAATATGGAGACCTTCTTATTTTTTGGGGTGCAGGTACAATTCATTGGAGAGATCCAATATTATTTAATGATGGAGACAATACTGAAGTTTTAACTATGCATTTTTCAACAAGAAAAGATTTTGAAGAGTTAAATTTTGTAGCAAGAGCCCAAGAAGAAAGAGAAAAAAGAATGAATTCTTGGGTTAAAAATAAAAACTTTTTAAGATATCAAGAAGAATATTACAAAAAAAACTCATTGTTAAAATAAATAGAAAGTAGTTAAACTTTGGAACAAAACAATACAACACTAGAACAACTTAATGATCTATCAGACATAGCAGAGTACATGCAAGATGAAGATCTTACAACTGCACTGACTATGATTGCTAAACTTATTATTAAACCAGACATTCCTATTCAAGTTGCAACCTTAGAAATTGTTAGACTTCAGGCTATTGCTGCTAAGTTGGCATTAAAGGCAACTTGGATGGCAAATGTTGACAAAAGTAACAGGGGAAAGAAAAACATTTACTATACTGCAGCAGAAGCAGTAAACAATTTAGTCTCAGCATTGAAATATATCACCAGATAGTGTATACTTGTCTAAACAAAGGAATATAATGACTAAAAGTTTACTACAACAAGTAATGGTAAAACAAACAAAGATAGAAAGTCACATAGATACTAAATCTTTAGTTGAGGCTATTGAAAAAGGCTATCTTGTGGGTCGTGATACAAAGTTTGTTCAAAAGAAAACATTTGCCCCATCAGCAATTGCTTATGGGTTTGGTGAATGTGCTAGGTATTGGTACTTAGCCTTTGACGGCAACGAGTTTGATGATTTGACCACTCCATTCTCTGCTGCAAATATGGGCAATGGAACTCTATCTCATGGAAGAATTCAAGATGCAATTATGAATTCTGGAATTGCAAAAATCTTTACTGATGAGAAGACTGGGAAGCCAACAACTGAATTTAAAATTAGTAATCAAGATCCTCCAATCTTTGGCTATGGAGATGGCATCTTAGTTATTAATGACGAAGAGGTTGTATTAGAAATTAAAACAACTGGAGAAGAAGCATTTCAGTATTATAAGAGAATGAATAAGGCTAAAAAGGGTCACATTATTCAAATACTACTATATATGAAAATTCTTAACAAGAAGAATGGGGTTTTATTATATGAAAATAAAAATAGCCATGAACTTCTTGCAATTCCAATAGGTGTAAATGATTATTACAGACAGTGGATAGATAATACATTCAACTGGCTAAGAACAGTACGTAAGGCTTGGGAAGATAGAACTCTTCCTAATAAAAACTATCGTGCAAATTCAAAAATTTGTAAGAGTTGTCCAGTTCAAAGAGCCTGCGCTGCTGCAGGACCAGGAGTAATTAAAATTGCTCCACTAGAGGGTCTAAGTGAAGCCGTGTAGTTGGTGCGAGAACATGTTTGATGCTACAGTAAGTTATCAAATTTACTGTAGTCCAACTTGCAGAACTGAAGCAACAAAAGTAAAAATTGCTAATAAGCAGGCATTAAATAAAAGAAAAAAAAGAATTGGCAAAGATAGAAAATGTGCCAGAGGTTGTGGAACTACCCTTTCAATGTACAACGACGTTAACTATTGTCCAAATTGCACGGTAGATCCAAAAGAATTACACAGAATGCTTAATCAAATTAAAGGTTATATGCAATATGAACAAGAATAAATGGGGCTTTGCTGTTAAGCCAAAAAATATATGCGCTATTGATGCTAGTACAAACAGCCTTGCATTTGCTTTATTTGAAAATGAAATTCTTGGAACAGTTGGCAAGATTAACTTTGAGGGTAACACAAATTATGAAAAAGTTATGGATGCATGCAATAAAACTAAATCATTCTTAGATCATTATGGAGGGTTTGAAGCCATAGTTATTGAACATACCGTGTTTATGAATAGTCCAAAAGTTGCTGCAGATTTAGCACTTGTTCAAGGGGCCTTGTTAGGAGCAGCAGGATTAACTGGCACAAAAGTTATAGGAACAGTTTCTCCAATAACTTGGCAAAACTTTATTGGTAATAAGAAGATTGATAAAGATGAAAAGTTTGCTATACGATCAGCCAATCCTGGAAAGTCAGAGTCTTGGTATAAAACCTATGAAAGAAATTTACGCAAAGAAAGAACAATAAGGTTTATTAATATGCAGTATGATAGATCTATAACTGACAACGATGTAGCAGATGCTTGTGGCATTGGACATTGGGCTATAAAAAACTGGGATAAAGCAATGGGAGTTGACAAGTAATGCCAGAGTTAAATGCAAACATACCACCAATAGAATGTTATGTTCGTGGAAATTTTTTAAGAGATCAAGAGGATAGTCATGACAAGTATTTTCCATGTGTTATCTTTGGAGTTTCAAGTATTAAAAGCAGAAGTCCACTATTTCATTTCTTAATGGAAGATGGTGGAATTTGGTGGAGAATGCCAATTAATGCCTTCTGTACAAAACCAGATGTTCCAGAAGAACCAATTCATAATTTAGTTTTATGGAATTCTTTTAGTCCATATATTTCAGTTACAAAATTTGAAAACTTAAGTAACATGAGAATGTCTTATCTTGATAGAAACAAAACAGATGTACCTGGAAAATATTTGTTTACACTTGATTGGCATAGTCCAGAAACAAACATTTTAGATGATGGGTATTCTGAAAATCCAGGACAGCATAAATGTGGGCACGTAATTCAAAGAGACGATGGAAACTTTGCAATACAGCCAAATAACAGGGTAAGATTAAAAGAACCATCGTTTGTAACAAAAAAAGATCTAGTAATACAAAGACTTATTAATACAAATAAGTGGGATGTTGAAAGTTATGACAAATGGATGCTTGAAGACTCAAACGCATACAATTATGATATCCTTGAGCAAGAAGTTGACAAATAACGATATGGCTGCTAAACTGTATACATCAGAAGTCTTTATGCGTAAACGATATGTTATCGACAAAAAGACTCCAGAAGAGATTGCTAAGGAGTGTGGATGCACAGTGGAGACTGTTTACGTCTACCTTGCTAAGTTTAAACTAAGGAGATCAAAAAGATGAATGAAAATAAACGCATAATTTCAAAGGAAAATATATATAATTCCTATGATATATTAAATTTGGATCAACCAAATAAGGGATTAAGCCATGCAGAAAATTTTGTTATTGATATTTTAGATCAAAAAAGAAATGGATACTACGTTGAACTAGGAGCCTACCATTCAAAAATTATAAGCAATACGTATAATTTAGAAAATATCTATGGTTGGAAAGGTGTATCTTTTGAAATTAGTCCTAAACTTCATGCAGAAATAACTGCAAATAGAAAAAATCCATGTATTCTTGGCGATGCAACACAATTTAATTATATTAAGTATTTTGAAGAAAACAATTTTCCAAAACAAATTGATTTTTTACAAATAGATATTGATGCTGGATATGATCTAAAAGGCAGACCAAATGGAAATCCACATCTTTCTTTGTTAGGACTTCTTGCCATTCCACTTAATACTTATAGGTTTTCAGTAATTACATTTGAACATGACATGCGTAGTCATTTTAAATTGCAACCTCAAAGAGATGCAGCAAGAGAAATTTTAAATTCTTTAGGCTATGCTTTAGTTCAAAAACATACGCACGAAGACTGGTGGGTAGATCCAGATGTTATTGAATATCCAAAATTTATGAAATATTTTGGTAATCACGGCGGATCATGAGCGATCATTTAAAAATTACAGTTGATCAAGTTAGTCATCCAGAACATTATACTAGCGATCCATCTGGCGTTGAGTGTCTAGAAATAACTAGACATAGAAATTTTAATATAGGTAACGCTATTAAGTATCTTTGGAGAGCAGGATTAAAAAACGAAGAGAAACATGTTGAAGATTTAAAAAAAGCAATTTTTTATATTCAAGATGAAATCTATAGAATTGAAGGAATAAATCATGTCAACTGAAGTTGAACTTATTGAACACTTAGATCAAATAAATAAAGTAGTAGAAGAATATTTAAAGGGTAGTGACCCAACCAAGATTTCAAAAGATTTAAGTATGCCTAGAGTTAGAGTTGTTGCGCTTATAAATGAATGGAAGGTTATGGCTTCTGCCAACGATGCCATTCGGGGTAGGGCTAAAGAAGCACTGGCAGCAGCAGATCAGCATTATGGTAAGTTAATTTCTAAAGCCTACGAAGTTATTGATGAGGCTGGATTAAATAATAATCTTGGAGCAAAGACTAATGCAATTAAATTAGTATTAGATATTGAATCTAAAAGAATTGATATGCTACAAAAAGCAGGGCTGCTAGAAAACAAAGAACTAGCAGAAGAGATCTTAGAGGTTGAACAAAAGCAAGAAGTATTAATTGAAATCTTGCGTGATATTGCTTCTGAATATCCACAAGTAAGAGATGAAATTATGAAAAGATTATCATCTATCGCTAAGGCAAATGAGGTAATAACAATTGTCCACGATGTTCAATGAGTTTCTAGAAGTACTTGAAGATAACAATTTTTTAGAAATTCCAGTAGACACAAAGACATTTGTTGAGTCTCCAAATTATTTAGGCCAACCGCCATTGTCAAAAATACAATATGAAATTGTTGAAGCAATGAGTCAGATTTATAAAAAAGAAGATTTAGAAAAAATAATGGGAACAGTGGAGGGTAAAAAATATTATGACAAATTTACTAAAAACGAAATTATTCTACAACTTGGGAAGGGTAGTGGCAAGGACTTTACTTCGACTGTGGCTTGTGCCTATATTGTTTATAAGTTACTATGTCTTAAAGACCCCGCAAGATATTTCGGAAAACCAAGCGGAGACGCAATAGATTTAATTAACGTTGCTATAAATGCTCAACAGGCTAAGAACGTTTTCTTTAAAGGATTTAAAAATAAGATTGAAAAATCTCCTTGGTTTGCAGGAAAGTATAATGCAAAAGCAGATTCTATTGAGTTTGATCAATCCATAACAGTTTATTCTGGACACTCAGAACGAGAATCACATGAAGGTTTAAACTTATTGCTTGCTGTACTTGATGAAATTTCTGGATTTGCTTCTGAGGTTGGAACTGGTAATGAACAGGGAAAGACTGCAGAAAACATTTACAAAGCCTTTCGTGGTTCTGTAGACTCTCGTTTTCCAGATCTTGGAAAGGTTGTATTGCTTTCTTTTCCAAGATACCCAGGAGATTTTATATCGGAAAAATATGATAGCGTAATTGCTGAAAAAGAAGTTGTTGAAAAAACCCACAAGTTTATTTTAAATCCAGAACTAGGAGATACTCCAGACAATTCATTTGAAATTTCCTGGGATGAAGATTATATTATTTCATATAAGTTTCCTGGAATTTTAGCATTAAAAAGACCAACATGGGAAGTAAACCCAACAAGAAATATTGAAGATTTTAAACATGCATTTTATACAGACTTAGGTGATGCAATGATGCGCTTTGCATGTATCCCAACATTTTCATCAGACGCATTCTTTAAACAAAAAGATAAGTTAGTTAAATGTATGACGTTAAGAAACCCATTAGATTTTAGTAGAAGATTTGATGAATCTTTTAAACCAGATCCAGACAAAACATATTATATACACGCAGACCTTGCACAAAAACATGATAAGTGTGCTGTTGCTATTGCACACGTTGACAAATGGGTTAACATTCAAGTTATTAAAGACTATGAACAGGTTGCACCAGTTGTTGTTGTAGATGCCGTTGCGTGGTGGGAGCCAAAAGTCGAGGGACCAGTAAATTTATCTGAAGTAAAACAATGGATCATTAACTTAAGAAGGCAAGGATTTAACATTGGTATTGTTTCATTTGATAGATGGCAATCATTTGATATTCAAAATGAACTTAAGGCTGTTGGAATAAGAACAGATACAGTCTCAGTTGCTAAAAAACATTATGAGGATTTGGCAATGATGGTTTATGAAGAGAGAGTTGCAATGCCACAGATTGATCTATTACTTCAAGAACTTTCTGAGTTAAAGATTATGAAAGGCAATAGAGTAGACCACCCACGTAAGTCATCTAAAGATTTAGCAGATGCTGTTTGTGGTGCAGTTTATGGAGCAATAGCACATACACAAAAAGATTTAGATTTAGAAATTGAAGTACATACTTGGGGCAGTGCTGCAAAAGAAAGAAATAGGCAGGAGTTTCAAGAAAGAGAAGAGAAGCGTAATATGCAAATGCCAAAAGACGTTGAAGAGTTTTTAGGAAAATTTAATTTACTATGAGCATTGTGTATTATGCTATCAATCCACCAGAAAATAAAAATGACTCATTGTCTTCTTTCGATTTATTAACTAGTGATTTAGTTTTAGCCTTGCGTGATTTAAAAAATAATTTGAAAACTTATGAAAAAGGTCTTCCATTTTATACTTGTAAATCATTTTTAAATGCTACAAAAAATATGTATGTATATAAAAATCCAATAGAATTAAACCTAAACATAAAAAACAATAGGTTAATAAATAATAATGATCAAAGATTAAATCCTTTATATCTTTTAAAAAAACAAAATATAGGATCAATATATACGCTAGATTATTCTTTATCCTATTTATTTTTTTCAGAAGAAGATATTGAAGTTGAAATAACATCTCCATATATGCATAAAACAAGTTTTACCAATTCTGGATTTATTATGCCAGCATCTTTTAATATACATAAATGGTTTAGGCCAGTTCATGCAGTATTACAACTTTTTGAAAATAAAGATAATATTATTTTAAAAAAAGATGAAGCATTAATGTATATAAATTTCAAAACTGATAAAAAAATAAACTTGCAAAAATTTTTACTCACAGAAGAAATTAAACAAATTATGACAAATAATTTAGAATATAAGCAAAAAGATAGTGGAAAGAGCCTATCATTTTTATATAACATGTTTAACAAAAGCGATTCACAGGCAAATCTTTTAAAACTGATCAAGGAAAACCTAATTTGACGCAGTTCTCATATATCTGCTATAATAAGGTATAGTCATAAAGGCTAAAATCATGTTAACTTATAGGAGAAAAATGAACTTATTTAAAAAGATTGCTGTTACAGCAGTTTATGCGCTTGCCCTGTCTGGAGTGTCTGTAATTACATCAGCCCCAGCCAATGCAGCAATTACTGGAATTTTATCAGTAGATACCGTTCCAAATCGTTCATCATCATTATCTAGTGGCGTTGCTACAGCAACTGCTGCAGACAATAAGGTCTCTGTATCGATGATTGCTCTTTCAGATACATCTGGAGCAAGCGAGACAGTAACTGTTCGTGGTCGTATTATTTCAAATCCAACACCAGTAACAGTCGATGCAACAACTCAAATTACAGTTGGAGACACTCTTGTGGCTCTTGCAACTTTATCAAATAACACTGCAGCAACTGTTGTTCTAGGCGGAAGTGATGAAACAGTTACGGTTGATTCTGTAAGCGTTTTGTCAAACGCATTTAGAACTCCAGGAACATATAAGATTTTATTATGGATTGACAACGTAGGAAGCACAATTGGTGGAAACTCAACCATTGATGGTGGAGAGGCTTACTTTACCGCAGATGTTAAAGTCGGAGGAACTCCAGTTGCACTAGAAACAAGTTCTTCTTCTTTAGTAACCGCAGGAGATGTTTCAGTTGATTTTGGAATTACACTTAAAGATACCAATGGTATTCCAACATTACTTCGTAATTCTCTAGAAAGAATTACAGTTTCTTCAACTATTGCAGTTGGATCAACAGAAACTTTAACGGTAACAAAAGGTAAGTTAACTGCTCCAGGAAGTGTTTTAACAACCGCTTCCCGATCTGGAACACCAACAACAAACACATTCTTAGAGTCAACAGACTCACTTACAGCATCAACAGGATCTTATGATCTTCATGCTAAGCATAGTGGTTCAACAAGTTCTACTCTTACATTGAACTTGGGTGGAATTTTAACTCCATCCCTTGCTAAAGTTGTAACATTTACAACAAATCCAGTAGCAACAGCAACAAAGGTTGCTCTTTCAAGTGCTATCGGAGTTTCAACGTCTACAGTTAAGTATGTTGCTCCAGTTGCAATTGAAACACCAACATCAACAACATATTTTGCTAGTACTTCTTCTGCATCAACACTTGGTTGGTCAATTACAGGAACAGCAGGATCTATTGTTAATGCTAAGATTACATCTTCTAGCGTTGCTGGAATTACAAATGGAACATATCCAGTAGTTATTGGAACTAATGGAATTGGAACATATGTTACTTCTGCTACTACTGCTAGTGGATCATTCACAATTACAGTTGCTCTAGCAACAGGAAACTCTGTTGTTACAGTTACATATACTGCTCCTTCAGTTTCTCAAGGTGCATTAGGAACAACTGGAATTTCTACATCACTCTTAAGTGCATCAATTACAAACTCTGTAGTTAAAAGTGGAGATACCACAAGCCTTAAGATTAATGTAAAGAATAACTTTGACACTGCTCAGCAATATTATTTTGTTACTGGAACACTGTCTTCTTCAAGCAGAAACTTTGGAACAACAATTGCAACCTCAGTTACTGATATCAATGGAGATGCAACAATTACATTTAAAGATGCAAGCACTTCAACAACAAACTTTGTTGATGCATTGACCATTCAGGTTACTGCGCCAGGAACTTCAACTGGTCTGCTAACATCTGCAAATGTTCTTACAGTTACCTATTCTGCAACGGGATCATATGCCTCACTAACACTAACTGGTGGAAGCACAGAGACTGTTAAAGTATTAAAAGATGTTCAAGCAACAACAGCAGGAACTGCATCTGCAGTAACCATTGCAACATCATTAAAGAATGCTTCAGGAACTTCTGTCTCTGGAGTAGCACTTGTTGTTACTGCATCTGACGGAGTTGTTCTTAGAACTTCTGCACCTACTGTTCGTCCATTAACAGGAGATTTGAAGACTGTTACTATCGGAAGCGGACAAGAATTTACAGCAATTGGAACCAAACCTGGACTTGCAACAGTAACTGTTGTTGGTGGAGGATTGACACAAACTGCAACCTTTACGGTTAATGATGCAGTTGCAACAACAGCAAGAAACATTACATTAACAACTGCTAGTGGAAAAGTAACTGCAACTGTTAAAGATGGTTGGGGAAATCCAGTTAAAGGAATTAGCGTTAACTTTGCAGTTGATTCTAAGGGAATCTTTGGCAACGGAGTAACTTCAACTTCAGCAGTAACCGATGCTAATGGAAATGCTTCTGCAATATTACAATCTTTTGATGGAAAAATTGCAGATGCTGGAATCATTGCGTCTCTTGTAACTATTGCACAGTCAGTAGATATAGCAGACACTCCAGTAACTGGTTTTGCTAAAGGAGAAAGTACTGCAATTGCAATTGTATCTCTTCCAGCAGTTAACGTTATTGATTCAGTAGCCTCTGTCAAGACTGACGTAACAGCAGTCAAGGCTGACGTAGCAACTGCAAACGCAGCAGTTAAGGCTCTTACAACACAGGTAACTGTGCTACAAGCCTCAGTTGCAACCTTGATCGATTCATTAACTAAACAGATCGCGTCTTTGATGAAGTCTGTTAGTGCATTGAGTAAGGCTATAGCAAAACTACAAAAGAAGTAAATAGTCCAACACTTAGGGCAGGGTAACATAAGTTCCCTGCCTTTTGTGTTATAAAAAATTAAATAGTTCTGTATAATCTATAGTTATAGAGATTATGAAACATTGGTCGGCTATATTTAATACGGATGCTCTATATGAGAGTCGTTAGGTTAATACCGTGAACGATAGACCCGAGTAGTTGTCTATAAACTGCTCACTTTTTAATATAATGTTATAATATAATAGTCAACAATGTTGATCTAGGAGAAGGGAAACTGAAAAAATCACTTAGAACGTTAATTGTTTTAGGCCTTGTCGCAGGGTCTTTACTTTTCGGGCATTCAGACAAAGCCCATGCAGCAGAAGGATTAACTGCTCAAGTATATAATGTGCTGGGACAAAACGGCTCTCCATACATACCACAGGGGGCTTCTCCAGTAGTTACTACAAATGTAACCAGTATTAACCTTCAATGGGGGTCTGGAAGTGTCTTAGGTGGCCCATCAGAGGATGTTATTGTAAAATTTACGGGGTCAATTAGAAGCGATTCTACTCAAAACATATCATTTTTAGCAACAGCAGACGATGGTACAAGGCTATACATTGATGGAGTATTAGTAGCAGATGACTGGGTTGACAAAGGTGGTGGAGGAACTACAACTGATCCAATATCCTTTACAGCAGGAATCCCTAAAACTATAGAATTAATGTATTACGAAAATGGCGGGGGAGCAAATGTATTTTTATATTGGGATCAATCTGGATCAATGCAAATTATTCCAGCAGAAGCCTTTACTTCACAAGCATCCCTAACTATAGGTGCTCCAAGAAACTTAACTGTAGTTGATGGTGAAACTTCAACAGTATTAACCTGGGAAGCGCCTGATACTGGCAATACACAGCCAGAAAGATATGCTATTTCTTTTAGCGCAGATGGCGGGGGATGGGGAATAGCAACAGGAAATGTTGGAGGACCTAACTCCCTTAACACAACAATAACAATTAGTCACTCACTATTAGAAGGATTAAAACCAAGTGGTACGGTTTGGTCATTTCATATTAGATCAGATAACGATACTCTTGCTTTGTACTCTGCAAATTCAAATGTTGTTACATTAAAAATTGGCAAAACTGCAGAAGAAATTGCTGCAGAAGCCGCAGCAGCACAAGCGATTATTGATGCAGAAAATGCAAGACTAGCAGCCATTGCTGCAGAAGAAGAGGCTATAAGGTTGGCAACAGTGGCTGCACAAGCACAGGCTGCAGCAGCAGCCCAAGCAATCATCAATGCACAAGCAGCAGCGGATCAAGCATCAGCAATTGCAGCACAGGTAGCAGCCCAAGCATCTGCACAACAAGCAGAAGCAGCAAGGATACAGGCTGAAGCAGCAGCAATAATTGCACAACAAGCAGCAGCAGCACAGGCGGAAGCAAATAGGCTTGCAGCCCTTGCTGCAGCACAGGCTGAGGCAAATAAAATAGCAGCAGATCTTGCTGCAAAATTAGCAGCACAAGCAGCAGAAATGGCTAAAGAAGCAGCAAGGATACAGGCAGAGATAGATGCTAAAGCAGAGGCAGATCGTATAGCAGCAGAAATTGAAGCAGCACAGGCAAAAATGGAAGCAGAAGCAAAAGCAGAAGCAGACCGTATTGCACAAGAAGAAGCAGATGCACAAGAAGAAGCAAATGCTCAAGCAGAAGCAGATAAAATTGCTGCTGAACAAGAGGCTATGGAACAAGAAATAGCAAATGCTTTAGCAGAAAAAGAAGCAGCCATAGCAAAAGAAGAGGCAGAAATTGCAGAAAAGTTAGCAGAAATAGCAGAAGCAGAGGCTATTGAAGCAGAAGAAGAAAAGGCTGCTGAAGAAGAATTAAAAGAAATACTTGAAGAGGCAAAAGATGGAAAAGAATTAACTGAAGAACAAAAAGAAATTCTTGTTGAGGCATTAATTGAAGACCTTAAGCCTGGAGAGTCAATATCAGCAGAACAAGTTCAGGCATCTGGAGTTTCATATGCAGATTTACCACCTGAAACACCAATTGAAGTTCGTACAGATGAGAATGGAAATGCATTGGTTATTACTGCAGAAGTTGCTGCAAATATTGAATTAGTTGAAGATGCAGGTGCATTGGTAGAAGCAATATTTACAGATCCAGGAGCAGCACTTGCAGCAATTGGAAGTATTGGTGCTGACATGACTGAAGAAGAAAGAGAAGAAGCAACAGATATGGTTGTGGCAACAGTTGTAGCAACAGGTGCTGCAATTAACGCAGCAGCAGTAGCAGCAGGAGGAGCCACAGGTGGCTCTACTAGCGGAGGAAGTTCTGGCGGAGGCGGAGGAGCCAATTCACCAGGTTCAAGAGGAGGAAGAAGATGGTAAGAATAATAAAAAATATCCTAAAAGATATGGTAAACCAAGCATGGACCCTTCTTGGAATGTTTATTGCTTGGGTAGTTCTGGATGGAAGTGCAAAGACTCTTGTTGGTTATGGAATCATGGCAACAACTGCTCTTTGGATAATTACAAGTCCGATCAGAAATAGGAAGGAATAAAAATGGCAAGAGCAAAACAAATTGAAGAGGCTACCCAAGTCGGATCAGGAGCAATTGCAAGCATAAATAATATTGTTATGCGAATTGTTGCGGTATTTGCAGCATCAGGACTATCTGTAATAGGTGCTGGAGCAATAATAGGTATTGGCACAACAAAGGCTGTTGTTTTGGCTGGAACACTAGGAGTGGCAACTGTAATTGAAAGACTGGCTAGAGGGTTTCTTGACGATGGCAAACTTACAATTCAAGAAATTAATGCAGCATTCTCGTCAGTGGACAAAAAGTCTAAATAGGGACAAACCCCCTTTGTTGACATAAGACCCCTTTGGGTGGTACAATTAATGTATCTACTAACAAAGGGGTTTTATGGGCAAGGTACCTTATTTTAATAAAAACTATAAACCACAAAAGTTTTTTTATAGAGATTTAAACATAGACTTAAAAGAAACAACAGAAATTTTAGAACTTGAATATAATAGAATTCTTAATGGTGAAATGCGTGGAGTAAAGAAATTTGATTTTACTCATCCAGAAAATGAAATTTTTAAAGATTCAAATTCTATTTCTACAATAAAATCTAGAGAGTACAATGCTTTTAAAATGTACTATCCATTTATTCATGATCTTTACTCCTCTGTTGTTGACATGACAAGAGAAGCATGCAAGTATTATGAGGTTGATTATAATAGTCAAAAGTTTGTGTGTCAGGCATGGTTTAATATTAACAATAATGAAAAGGGCGGAAAGTTAAACTGGCATGACCACGTACATCCAGATCGTAAAGTTTTTGCTCTTCATGGATACTATTCTGTAAGTGCAGAACCTTCTGAAACACATTATAATATTAATGGAGATATAAAAATAAACAACAATATTAATAATCGTGCATTATTGTCTGTAGTTGGCTTTCCACACGCAATGTCTAATTGGAATTTTGATGGTCCAAGAATTACAATTGCATACGATGTCCTTCCACTAAACATGCTTTTGCAAAAAGATTTTCTTAATTCTAATCTTCAAGAACATGAAACTTTTTGGGAACAACATTATTTCCCACTACCTCAAATTTATGATGAAGCATAATAATATTAAAAAAAATAACAAAACTAAGGGAGTAGCATGACTTGTATTGTCGTTGTTCGCAAAGATGAAAAAATTTATATGTCTGGCGAAAGAGGCGTATCTGACGATGAAATCATACTTCAATGTGCCACCTCAAAAGTTTGGCAACAAGGTCCATACCTATTTGGATACGCAGGAACTATGGATGGCGATAGAATAAAACATAATTTTAAACCATCAATTCCAACTGGAAATAATATTGAAAAATTTATGTACACTAAATTTATTAAAGAACTTCGTGATTTTTATAATGAGTGGTGGGTAGATGTATCAAAAGATTCTGATTTTGGAATGATTATTTGCGTTAAAGGAAAGATCTTTGAGCACAGTGCTGCGGATATGTCTTTAACACAATACACTGGAGATTATTTAGTAATGGGATCTGGAATGCAATATGCATTAGGAAATTTACACGCTACTGAAAATCAAAAAGATGCTCGCAAAAGATCTATAAATGCTGTTTCGTCTGCTATTAAATTTTCTACATCATGTCTTGGTCCAATTGACACGGTTAGTATTTAGGAGTACAATACATTATGGATAAAACAGAAGAGTTAGAATTTGATATATGGATTAACAATGGAATTTCAAGGGGATGGATAACAACACCATTTTGCAATACACATGATGGAGATCCTTATATGACTCCAGAAGAAGCACAGGAGTGGGACGAAGGTGGAGATCCATGCCAAGTAGTATTCAAAATATTAGAATAAGAACAAAACAATGCCTCTTTAGCATAGTGGCAGTGCTTCCGCCTTGTAAGCGGATGGTGCAGGTTCGATTCCTGCAAGAGGCTCAATATGTCTCATGATAATGTGCTTAACAATATAGTTGGATCAAAATTTTGGATTAACTCTGCAAATATTGATTTTTATGAAATTCAAAATACTTCAAATGTGCCTAGCAAATGGACAAAAATTGAAGGGGTTTTAAATAGTAAATACAAAAACAATATAGTAAAACCTATTAATGGTTATGCCCTTAATTTTGGAATAAAGCCAGAATTAGTTTTGGAAAATGATTACATTGTTTTAAGACAACATACACATGCAGACATATGGGTTGAAAGAAAAGGTATTAAAAACATTTATGCATTAGATAAGACATGGTTACGACAATTCTACCCATCAGATAAAGTTTTACAAGATAAAGATGACTGCTACTTAGCACAATACAAGATGTATACACAATGGATTATTGATGAAGATGTTGATGTTGAGATCAGAAATATTTTAAGTTCTCCGTTTTTTGTTTTTCCAGAAACAATTAAATTAAATAAAATAGATATAAAACTAAAACATATTTACCCAAAGTGGATATATTTTTTAATTAATAAACAAGAATCAATGATAAAAGATGGTTTTTTTATTATTGAAAACAATACTCCAGCATTTGATATCATTATTAAAGATAAGGTTATTATAAAAAAAATTATAAAGGAGTACAATGAAAAATAAAAAAATAACTTTTGTTGCAAGTGAAGGTGCTTCTGATTTTACTAAAAGGTTGTCTCCTCCAGTAGAGGCTATAAAGTGCCTTCCAGATTGGTATAAAGATTTATCTCCATATGGAGGAGCAAGCAATAAATTAAAAGATTTGGCACCAATCAACGATAGAGGGGTAGATGGAAGCAATGTGTCTACTAAACTTTGTTTACCTTTTTTTGACTCAATGGTAATGGGGTATATGTATTGTTTAGAGGAGGACCTATTAGTAGAATTAGATAAGGATGGAATTCCTTCTCTTTCGTGGAATAGTGGGATAATTTTAGTAGACAAAAGACCCGCTGTAGATATGGCTATTCCACTAGAATGCCATCCTATTCATTTTGGTATAAAAATGAATTGGTTTTATGAAACACCTAAAGGGTACTCTATTTTAATTACTCATCCATTCAATAGATATGATTTACCATTTTATACTTCATCTGCCGTTGTTGATTCAGATATCTGGGGTCTGCCTGCCTTTATTCCAATTTTTATAAAAAAGAATTTCTTTGGAATTATTCCAAAAGGAACTCCTATATGCCAGATGCTACCAATAAAAAGGGAGCCTTGGGAAAAAAAGATTGTGATTGATGAAAAAGAATATGCAAAAAAGAATATATCTGAAGAGAAAAGAAGGACAAATGTAACTGGGTATTACAGAAAAACTATATGGCAAAAGAAGACGTATTTATGATATACTTATTAGAAATAGAAAGGTTTTATTATGAAAAAAGAACATAAGTTTTTTGAAAGATTTTTAGACAATGATCTTGATAAATTAAAAGGTTTTTTGCTTAAAACTTACGATGAAATACAAAATGAACAAATTAAAGGAATTACTCCATTAGACCCTAAGTCAGATAACTTTGTTGATTCTCAAAGTATTTCTACAATAAAGTGGAGAGACTATAATGTTTTTCAATTTTATAATCCAGAAATTTATAATGTTTACACAAATCTTTCTGAATTAATTAAAGAGGCTTGTGAGCATTATGATATTGATTTTAGCAAGCAAAAGTTTATGGTTCAAGGTTGGTTCAATGTTAACTTTACAAAAAAAGGAAAATTAGATTGGCATGATCATGGACCATTCCCAGCACCTCGTTTTCATGGGTACTATTCAATCAATGCAGAGCCTTCAACAACACACTATATTGTTCACGGCAAAAATGTTGACAACCATAATGTAAACAATAGAATGATTGTTTCTGAAATGGGTCATAGGCATGCTATGGCAGATTGGAATTGGGAAGGACCAAGAATTACATTAGCATATGATATTGTTCCGCTATCAGACCTTATTCAAGATGATCCAAATAACAGTCTTGTTCAACAGCATTGGATCCCATTGCTATAATGAAAGAAACTATTGGCATTTTTATTCATTCATACAAGAATAAGAATTTAAAGTTAATTGTTGATAACATTATAAAAAAATCTAGTGGCAATTTAACATTAAGATTTTTTATTTATGACCAATCAAATATAAGTAAGGAAAAAGATTTTTATAATAATCACAATACTAACTATAATCATGTAAGGTGGGATGACCATGTAGGGGTTCCACATTATAGATATATGTTTTTAAAAACTAATTATGATTATTTTTTAGAAGTAAGCGAACATATAGAGTTGATAGATAGTTGGGATATGGTTTTAATAAATTTTTTAAAATCAAAAAATAATTTAATTATATCTGGAAAGGGAAAAACTAATTTATCTATCAATAATTTTTTAATAAATAAAAACGAAGAACCTTCAAACAATTTTTATTTAAATAATTGGATAGATATGAATTTTATTTTTTTAGATAAAAGATATATAAAGTTTTTTTCTATTTTAAATAATTTAAAGTATTATGGACAAGACATTTTACTTTCGGTAGAATTAATGGCAAATAACATTGAGATATACTCATGTCCATCTAATTTTTATTTAACTTCAAAGGTAAACAATTTAGAGGATTCTTTTTGTTCGTATGATTTATATCATAACTACAATAAATCAATTAGTTATTTAAAAAAAAATAAAAACAAGTTAAATAATTTTGAAAAATATAAAAATATTGACATATTAGATATAAATTATTTGCCATTTGATAATATTGGAGTATCGTACAAAAATACTACTTCTAATTTAGACTCAGAAACAAATAGATATTTTCCTGGTTTTGATTCAATTAAAGTTAAAGAAGTGTCGTAATGAATAGTGTTGAAATTTTAGATTTAGGATTAGTTTATTATAAAAATGCAATTATTGATTCAGAAAAAATAATTAAAGAGGTTGAAGATTTAGATAAAAAAATATTAAATAATAAAAATAAAATTATTAAAACTATGGCCAGGCCTTGGTCTCCCTGGAATGACAAAGAACAATTTTTTTGTTGGCAAAAATTTTTTATACCACAGGGACAAATAAATAAACATGATTTTTTTTATGATGAAATTTACAGCATTTCAAAAAAATTATTTTCTCCATTAGACGAATATCTTTCTAAGTATAAGGGTCTCTATCCATTTCTAAATGTTAAATCTAGAGATGATGCAATGCATTTACTTAAGTATGAAAAATCGGGATATCTGCCAGCACATCAAGATCACGGTGTAAGCACTAGGACTCTTTCTGTTTTGATGTATTTAAATGATGATTATAAAGGTGGTAATTTGGTTTTTAAAAATTCAAATTTATCGTTTAAACCAGAGGCTGGAAGTATATTGTTTTTCCCATCAAATTTTTTATATGTTCATGAAGTTGAAGAAATAACAGATGGAATAAAATATTCTTTGCCAAATTGGTATCATAACGTACCTAAAGAAAAAAGATATTTTTCCACAGGGGAGGAATAAGATTATGACTAACTTGCCTATAAAAGATAAACCAATTATAATTAATGACTTTATTAGTGAAGAAGATGCTAATGTTTTGATATCTGAAATCAATAAACCTTCAGAAATAAATCCTTATCCAGAATATTATAAAAGTAGATACGGAGGAACAGCATTTCCATATAACAAAACAACCATTAGTCTTTTAAAAAAATATGCTTTAAAAGCAAACCTAATTCATCAAGAATTAAATCCAAACGAAAAAAATCAAATTAAATGTTTCAAAGCCTTTGGATCAGTATGGAACGTAGGAAGTTCTGGAGGGGTTCATATTGATGATCAGGATCCAGAAAAATTTATTGAGTATAGTTCTGTAATTTATTTAAATGATGAATTTTTAGGAGGAAAGATTTTTTTTCCTCTTTTAGACTTTGAATATAAACCAACAAAATATAGTGCTGTATTTTTTATTAGTGACGGACAAAAATGGAAGCATGGAATTACTCCAATTGAAGATGGAAAGAGATACACTTTATTATTAATGCATACCACGCAAGATCAACATGTAGATCCAGACTTGGAATAAAAAAGTATTATTATGAAAAAAAAATATTTAATGCAACCAATATTAGAAGGTTTTAACAATCGCGCTTTATTTTTTAATAAAATTGATTACAAACTTAGAGATAAAGAAGAAGAGTTTTTAATATGTCATGAAGAGTTAAACGAAAAACATAACCAAGATGATACTGTTAGATATTATTTTAACTCTTTAGGTTTTCGTTCAGACGAATTTATAAAAAATCATAATGGAAAACATATATTATTTGCTGGTTGTTCAGAAACAGAGGGCACTGGAGGTAATTTAGAATCTAACTGGCCATACATGGTTTATAGTGAACTTTGTAAAAAAGAAAAAATTTCTGGATTTTTTAATTTATCAAGGGGAGGTTGGGGTCATGAAATTATTATATCAAACATAATGGCATACATTAATGATTATGGCAAACCAGATAAAATATATGTTCTTTTACCAAATATGGGAAGAATTTATCAATGGGAAGATAGTAATGACAATAAAGAACATTATTTTTATAAATATTTTTTTGCAGATACAGTAAAAGAAAAAGATCAAAAAATAGGACCCAATGCACAATATTTAATTAAAAAATTAACAGTAGAAGAACAAAGAAATATTTTTGTAACATTTACAGTTTTAATGAAACTATTTGAAGATTATTGTATTTCTAATAATATAGAATTATTTTGGTCTACATGGGATCATTCTGATGCTATAAATTATAGTAATGTTAATATTTTTAAAAGATTTATAAAATTTATTAGCCAAAAGGAGTTTATTACAAAAAATCAAAATTTTTTTATTAATGAAATAAAAACTAACAAAAATTGGAATTTCAAAAGAGATGGACATCATGGATATTTTTATCATTATTCGTGGGCACAGCAATTTTTAGGCAAAATTGACACAAAAGATTATTAATGATATAATATATAAGACAAGCAAAGGAGAGTCAAATGGCAGAAAAAGGTACAGTAGAAGCGATCATTGAAATCGCCAAGAAAGAAGTTGGAACCGTTGAAGGTCCAAAGGATAATGAAACAAAGTATGGTAAATGGACAGGCATGAACTTTCAGCCTTGGTGCCAGTCTTATGTTTCATGGTCCGCATTTACATCTGGCTTAGATCCAAAGAAATATCCAAAGTCTGCTTCAACAATAGCAGCATCGGATTGGTTTAAGAAAAATAAACGATGGTCAGATGCTCGTAACGATGACCCAACACCTGGAGATTGGATTTATTTTGACTTTCCAGAAGATGGCGTTAACCGAATTTCACACGTAGGAATATGCATTAAAAACAATGGGGACGGAACCATTCAAACTGTTGAAGGAAATACTGCTGGATCTGCTAAAGGAGATCAGCGTAATGGTGGAATGTGTGCTGAAAAAACACGGGCATATGTAAAAGACAATGGAAAGAAATTATTAAACACTGTTGTTGGTTGGGGTCGTCCAATTTATAAAGGTGAAGAGGCAACTCCACTTGAAGTAAAATTAGCACCACCAGCAGCAAAAAAGGTAGCAAAAAAGGCAACAAAGTAATGTCATTCAAGGCTAAGACTAAGATTGGTTTTAATCACATGATTCTACGTGATGGAAATATCGTTGCTTTAAACAAAGATGGTACTGAACGATATAGAAAAGACAGAATTACTGGAGAGCCAATTAAAACAAAAGGAAAAAAATGAAATCAAGAATGGTCTTAGCCTTATTACTAATTAGTTTTATCTTTACAAATACTGCCTACGCTTTGCCTAGCAAGACTCTCTCCTATAAGTCTATAGAGCAGGCAGCAAATGCCTTAAAAGTGGCTCCAGAGGATCGTACAGGCTACGTAAGGACCAGGTTTAAGCATTGGGTTGGTGTTGGTAATGGATGCGACTCACGAAAAGCAGTAATTATTTCAGAAGCAGTTATTAAACCAGTGGTTGAAAAGGGCTGTGTAATTAAAGGCGGAGAATGGTTTAGCGTTTATGACAGTGTAAAAGCAATTGATGCTGGAAAATTAGATGTAGATCACATGGTTCCACTTGCAGAAGCATGGGATTCTGGGGCCTCTGCATGGGATGATAAAAAACGTCAACTGTATGCAAATGATCAAACAGACGCAAGACATTTAATTGCCGTAACAGGGGCCTCTAATCGTTCTAAGTCAGACAGAGATCCTGCTGAGTGGATGCCAACAAATGAAAAATATAAATGTCAATACATTATGAATTGGGTATCTATTAAAGTTAGATGGTCTTTATCTGTAGATGAAAAAGAATTGCTGGCAATTAAATCTATTAAATGCCCTAAACTAAAAATAACAATAACATCACTTTAGGATTAAATTATGCCAAAATATGAATACCTGTGTTATCCTTGTGCAATAAACATTACTAAAGAAAGATCTATCTTAGAAGATGAGCCTAAATATTTTTGTGAAAAATGCAACGGTGTCCTAACTAGACAATACACTTCATTTGGTGTACAATTTAATAGTAAGGGTTTTTACTCCACCGACAATAAGAAGGTATAATATGAATAGAATGACTGAGCAAACCGCTGAACGCAAATGGCTTCTTACACCTTTAGATAGGTGTGATTCTTGTCCAGCACAGGCATACGTGTCTGTAACTGGAGTAAATGGCGAACTAATGTTTTGCAGCCATCATTATAATAAAATTATGAATGACCCAGTTGGAAAAGAAAAGATGATGGCATACGCATACTCTTTCTTAGATGAAAGAGAAAGGCTTATTGAAAATAGGCTACAAGGCGAATCGTATCAATAATGTTCATTCAAGATGACAATTTTTTAACATACGAAGAACAGGTTGATTTTGCTAATCAAATTTTTTCAAACTATGAACCAAACTGGAAAGTTTGGAGAGCCCTAGAGATAATGAATATTCCAGGGCAAAGAGAAAAACTACCAAAGTCATTAGTACTAGCAACACCTGATTCCTATAATACATTTCAAGTTGTGCAAGATTTAAATAATAATGAGTATGAATATGTATTTAGTAAATTTTGTGATAAACATAATATCAAACCTAAAACTGTGATTAGGGCCAGGATAAATATTTTAACTAGGTCTGATTATGATAACTATAATTATCCACATGTTGATAATGCAATTCCCCATGATGTGTTCCTGTATTACTTTAATTCTGCAGATGGAAATACCGTTATCTTTGATAAAAAACTTGGAGATGATATTTCTAATCCTAAAGATTTACCAGTTTTACATTCTGTAGAACCTAAAATGGGTACTGCAATAAAATTTGACGGTAGATATTACCATTCATCTACATCACCAAAAGAATCACAAATTAGATGCATTCTTAACATTGACTACAGGGAGTAAAAATGAAAGAAGAAGATCTTATCTTTATAGATTTAGTTGAACAAGGTGCAATTGAGTATGCTGGTTTAAATGAAGAGGGTGAAGCAATTTATAACTTTACCGACAAATTAAAAGACATTAATCCAGATCTATTTGACATACATCAAACACAATTAAACCGTGAGGTAATGTTTTTGTGGGAACAAGGATTTTTAATAATTGATTTATTGCAAGACAATCCAGATGTTGGGTTAACAGAAAAGGCTTTTGATGAAGATGCTATTTCTTGGTTAGATGATATCTATAAAACAGTTTTGAACGAAATCAAAAGAATTTTATCGCAACAGTGATACAATAGATGTATGAATGAATTTATTGTAACATTCTTGACAATTTACGGTATTTGGGCTATACTTCATACAGTAAAGAAAAACGAAAGCAAGTCTTTACCAAAAATTAAATATAGTCAGACTAGGATTCACAGTATTATTTCTAGCCTTTTGCCAGAAGGTATAGAGATAAAACGTGTATCTCAAACTACAAAACTGAAAGAAAAAAATACCTTTCGTGTTTTGGTTGTTGGCCCAACTGCTTACTGGGTAAATAACAATGTGTTTTATCAAGCAAATGTAGAAGAAGGCGAAGTCGATAGGGAAAATGCAAAACCAATTGACTTTACAAATATGGACAATAAAGAAGTAGCAAAGATGTTAGATATATTAGATCACCTAAAGAATGGAAAAAGAAATGAAGGTCGTAGTACAGGGAACCAATGAGTTCGATGAGTATTCTGTTTTCCTTCGTTCTATGGGTGTGATGATGTCTGGTTTAAAAGAAACCGATCATGAGTTTATTGTATATTCGTTAGGGCCATCAAATGTAAATGATTTTGCTTCTGAGTTTTGTAATGTTTCAGAACGAAATCTAAAGGCTAGAGGAATCAAAGTTAAGTTTATCAAGGTTCATTATACATGGGTCGAAGAAAACTTACATGAAATTGATTACTTTTCCTATCTATCAAAACCAAACCAAGCACTATCAAATATAGCAAGACTTGCACAAGAGCAAGATTTTGAATTTGGAACATTCCAATACTAAGGAGTAATAATGATTGTAAATAATTTAAAACAAATGGAATCAATTGTTTCCATGAATAGCAAATTGTCTTGGGATGGTTGGGATGTTCTTGAACTAACTCCATTAGATTCTGCTGCCTTTGAAAAAAACGGAGTATATAAAAATAATAAATGGAATATTCAAAAAAGATATGTAGCAAACCGTAACGGCTGGACTATGCCAGATAAGTACAAACAGCATGAATAAACATTTATGGAAAGAAAGTGCTGCTTGTAAAGACTTTGATACAAATCTATTCTTTGATAAGTATGAAGAGAATCCAGATATTCGTCATGGTGTTGACAGTGTTTGCCTAAAGTGTCCAGTGGCAGCAACTTGTTTTGCTGTTGGAATATCACAAAAAGAATATGGAGTTCACGGCGGTGTTTATTTAGACAAGGGTAAAATATCTAGAGAGTTTAATAGCCATAAAACAAAATCTAAATGGTCTGAAATATGGCAGAATCTGACAATGAGGTAAAATGTATACAGACGCAATGAAGCGAGCAGTTAGATCCCTTACTCCTCCACAAGGATTTGGTGTAGATATTATTGATAATGAGCATTTCATTACAGTAAGAGCAGATGAAAAAAGTTTTATGAATTTATTTGACAGAGATAAGAGAGTTGCTGTAGAATATATGGTAAGAGTTAAAAAAGCCTTAGAAGAAAATGGGGCTATAGTTATGTTAGTTAGGACGGGTGGAAAATGATTATAAAAAAAATTATATGTAAATTTAAAGGTCATATTCTTGTAGATGCTGGAGCATGTCCATTTACTGGCAATACATATGTTGGCTGTACTCGTTGCAATACTCTTAAGGTTGTTTGATGCAAACATTTTTGCCGTCAAGTGACATTTCATATACCGCAAAATCTTTAGACAATAAAAGACTTAACAAACAGATCCTTGAGGGGTATCAAATACTCAAAGTGTTGTCAGGAGAGTCACCGTCTGGAGCATGGCGTAATCACCCTGCAGTGCTTATGTGGAAGGGCTATGAGACTGGCCTGTGGTCTTATATACAGCACATGATAGAAGAGGCTAAGGTTCGTGGTATTAAGACAATAAACAATGAGAACAACCTTAATGATCTTAAAGAAAAATGTTCGGGTAGATGGGGAAAGACTCCACCAATGTTTTGGTCTAATGATAATAAAGTAATGCGTATTACAACAACTCACAAGGCCAATCTATTTAAAAAAGATCCTATCTATTATATTAAATATCAGTATGCAAAATCAAGCCCATACAATGTTCCGTGCTGTCCAGAACGCAAAGTTCCTTGCCAATATTATTGGCCAACACATGAGGAAAGAAATGAGTTATTAGATGCAGTTCTTTAATTTAATTACGTTTACTGGATTATTTTTAAGCATATGCTTTATTGTATCCTTGTCCTATAAAGTATATACATTAAAAACATTATTAAAACAATTTGTTCTTGATCAAAAAATATTAAAGGCTTTTTCTGAAACTTTAAAAGATCAATTAGATTTAGTTAAA
>Ga0209355_1000254_pt1 | contig 33008 bp, 28 predicted proteins | sample LauGreSBDMM110SN_3_FD_187563 | JGI IMG/M metagenome (GOLD analysis project Ga0209355, IMG submission 187563) | Freshwater lake microbial communities from Lake Michigan, USA - Sp13.BD.MM110.SN (SPAdes) (version 2) | ecosystem: Environmental > Aquatic > Freshwater > Lake | place: Lake Michigan... | reverse complement strand
CGCCGTAGGCATCCAGCGGTGCCAGGGGTTTGCCTTTCAGGGTGTGTGCCAGCATGTCCAACATGGTGTGTATCGCCGGTATGGCGGCTGGCACATGCGGTTCCAGGTAACTGTGGCCGGTCACGCTCTCGCGGGTATAAACGTCAATCAATACCAGCGGCCATTGGTGAAACGTGCCTACTTTGGCGAACACCGGGCGGCGCAAGGGAACCGATACAGCGCGAATACGCAGGCTCTCAAAAGTCAGTTTCAATGAAGAGGTGTCAGTTTGATTCATGGGGTTTGTCATGCCGGATAAGCAGGTCAAAGTATCTTATGGTTATGGTTTAGCGCAATGACGTGATGCAAGGAATAAACATGGACACACAGGCACAGATTCTCAGGCTGAAACAAAGGGCGAAAAACATACGGCGTTTATCACTGCAAATGGGACAGGTACAAGGCCAGGGTTACATCGGACAGGCCCTGGGTATTGCCGATGTGTTGGCCGTGGCTTACGGCCATGCCATGCAATACAGAGCGGGTGATCCGAACTGGCCCGGGCGTGACCGGTTTTTGCTCTCGCACGGACACTATGCGATAGCGCATTACGCCGCCATGATGGACGCTGGCATATTGGATGAAAGTGAGCTTGAGAGCTACGGCTGCGACGACAGCCGTTTGCCCATGTCGGGCATGGCGAGTTACACGCCGGGCATGGAGATTTCCGGCGGTTCGCTGGGTCAGGGTTTGTGCATAGGCGTGGGCATGGCGCTGGGCTTGCGCCACCAGGGCAACCCGGCGTTTGTTTACAACTCCATGTCGGATGGCGAACTCGATGAAGGCGCCACCTGGGAAGCGGCCATGTCTGCCGCGCACCACGGTCTGGGCCATCTGATTTGTCTGGTCGACATCAACAACCAGCAGGCTGACGGACCGTCCGGCAAGGTCATGGGCTTTGAACCGCTAGCGGACAAATGGGTAGCGTTCGGCTGGCATGTGCAACGCATCAACGGCAACGACATGACGGCTGTGCTGCACGCGTTTGATGCGGCAAGAGCATTGGCTACGGCGCAACCACGCGTGATTTTGTGCGACACGCTGATGGGCAAGGGCGTGGACTTTTTGGAAAAGCGCGAAAAAAACCATTTCATACAAGTCGATCCGCCCGAATGGCAACGCGCGCTGGATTTGCTTGAAGCCACGGCCTGAGGAGACATACCATGAACACAGTCACAGACAAAAAACCCCGTCTCACCACCTCGGCCATGATTGCCTCGATTGCCGCCGAGGGACAAAAAGTCACGGCTGCGCCATTCGGCAAAGCCTTGGTCGAATTGGCGGCGCATCGGCCCGATATCGTCGGCATGACCGCCGATCTGGCCAAGTACACCGACTTGCATTTGTTTGCCCAGGCCTACCCGGAACGCTTTTTTCAAATGGGCATGGCCGAACAGTTGCTGATGGGCGCGGCCGGCGGCATGGCCAAAACCGGACTCACGCCTTTTGTCACCACCTACGCTGTGTTCGGCACCCGCCGGGCCTATGACTTTATCCACCAGGTGATTGCCGAGGAAGCGCTGAACGTGAAAATCGTTTGCGCCTTGCCCGGTTTGACCACGGGCTACGGGCCTAGCCACCAGGCTTGCGAGGACTTGGCGCTGATGCGCGCCATGCCAGGCATGACGGTGCTCGATCCTTGCGACGCGCTTGAAATTGAACAAATGGTGCCGGCCATGGCGGCTCACCAGGGACCGGTATATATGCGCTTGTTGCGCGGTCAGGTGCCGCGTGTGCTCGACGATTACGGCTACACCTTTCAATGGGGCAAGGCCCAGCTGATACGCCCGGGCAACGAGGTACTGGTCATCTCCACCGGGCTCTTAACCATGCGTGCGCTGGAAGCTGCGGCTCAATTGCACAAGGACGGCATAGACGTAGCGGTGTTGCACGTGCCCACCGTCAAGCCTTTGGATTTGCAAACCATTGTGCGTGAATCTGAGCAAGCGGGCAGGCTGGTGGTCGTGGCTGAAAACCACAGCGTCACCGGTGGCTTGGGCGAAGCAGTGGCTGCTGGGTTGATGCGCGCCGGGGTACACCCGGTGTTCAAACAAATTGCCTTGCCTGATGCTTTTCTGGACGCCGGTGCCTTGCCCACGCTGCATGACCGCTACGGTATTTCTACCCAGGCGATTTGCCAAACGATCAAAAGTTGGCTGACATGAGCAAACAACGCATTGGGCTGATAGGTATCGGTGCTATGGGTCGCGGCGTTGCCCGTAACCTGTTGGACAAAGGCTTTGAGTTGACGGGTTTCGATGTTCGCCCCGAGGCCGGTGAATGGTTGCTGGCGCAAGGCGGCAGCGTGGCCGCAGATTTGCCCTCACTCGCCGAGGAATGCCGCACCATCATCAGCTTTGTGGTGAATGACGCGCAAACCGAGGACGTGCTGTTCGGCGACAAGGGTTTGGTCGGCAGCATGCAACCGGGCACGGTATTCGTGGCGTGCAGCACCATGCCGGTGGACTATGTCAGCCGTCTTGGCGACAGACTGGCTGCGCTTGGTATTCATCTGCTGGACGCGCCGGTGACCGGCGGCGCGGCCGGTGCCGCCAAAGGCAGTCTGACCATCATGGCCGCCGGTGAGCGCGCGGTGTTTGACGCCGTGCATCCCGTGTTGCAAACCTTTGGCGGACGTATCTTTTTTGTCGGCGACAAGCCAGGCGCTGGGGCTCAACTGAAGGTGCTCAACCAGCACTTGTGCGGCGTGCACTTGGCGGCTGCGGGCGAAGCGCTGGCGCTGGCCCAACGCCAAGGTTTGCCGCTGGACATTGCTCTCGAAGTGCTGAGCAGTGGCTCCGCGTTTTCGTGGATGCTGGGTGACAGGGGGCCGCGCATGGCTACTGAAGACTTCGGTCAGGTCACCTCGGCGGTGGATATTTTTGTCAAAGATCTGGGGCTGGTGTTAGCGACCGCCCGTCAAGCCGGGTTTGCTGCACCGCTGGCCAGTGCCGCCTTCAATGCCTTTGTATCTGTCAGCGGCCAAGGCATGGGCACCTGGGACGACTCGGCTGTCATGTGTTTTTATGACCGGCAACCTGGCACGGCGGAACTGCCTAAACCGCCACCCAAAACAGCTTGATTTCCGCCGATCAGACTGCCTGCCGTTCCTCTTACAAGGCAGGTGCTTGGGCGTGGTTCAAGCCGTTACAGCACAACCGGGCTACAAACCTCTTGTTCCGTTGATATTCTGTAAATCCATTATAAATTCTTTGTAAATAAATAAATTCAGAATATTTTTCTGATTAATCCCTACTTCTAAGAAAAAGAAAAAGCATCTTCTGAGCGGTAAAAGTTACATTGAAGCCCTGAAACATCTTCGCGCAGCAGCGATGAATGCGAGCAGATGCAACAGATGCAGTTTTGGATACACCGTCAACCTGGTGCCGTTACCGCGGCACCGTGCGCAGGGTCTGAGCCGGCCTTACCGGGCAGGCAAAGGCTTTGCGCCAACCCCGATCAACCATTGGAGTTTTTTATGCAATACGCAACCGACGCGGCGCAAACCGTTGCCGACACCCACAGGCTCACCCGTTCTGGCACCACGTTAGACGACAAATACACCAGGCTTGACGGCCGTATCTACCTCTCAGGCATACAGGCGCTGGTGCGCTTGCCCTTGATGCAACGCTTGCGCGACCAGGCTGCCGGTTTGAACACGGCGGGTTTCATCAGCGGCTACCGCGGCTCACCGCTGGGCACGTTGGACGAGGCCTTGTGGAAAGCGCAAAAGCATTTAGACACACACCATGTGAAATTTGTGCCCGGCGTGAACGAAGAACTGGCTGCTACTGCGGTCTGGGGCACGCAAACCACCGGGCTGCTGGGGCCCATGACATACGACGGTGTGTACGCCATGTGGTACGCCAAAGGCCCGGGGGTGGACCGCTGCGCCGATGTGTTCAAACACATGAACCACGCCGGCACCGCGCCACACGGCGGCGTGCTGCTGGTGGCGGGCGACGACCACGGTGCGTATTCGTCTACCTTGCCGCACCAGTCTGACCACGTGTTTTCCGCTTGCATGATTCCCATGCTTTACCCCTGTAATGTGCAGGAGTACCTGGATCTTGGCTTGCACGCCTGGGCCATGTCACGATTCAGCGGTTGTGCGGTCGGCTTCAAGGCGCTGGCGGATACGGTGGAGTCCAGCGCGTCGGTAGACGCTGATCCTTTTCGTTTGAAGATCGTCTACCCGCAGGCGTTTGCCATGCCGCAGCAAGGTTTGAACACGCGTTTGTCCACCGACACGCTGGGCATGCAGGCGCGCGCGCAGGAAGCCTTGATGCAGGACTACAAGATTTACGCCGCGATTGCCTACGCACGTGCCAACCGGCTTAACCGCACCATGATCGACAGTCCTCAAGCCAGACTCGGCATCATTGCCAGCGGCAAGTCCTACCTGGATGTGTTGGAGGCGCTGGAAGAGCTAGGCATAGACACACAAGGCGCCGCAGACATAGGCATACGCGTCTACAAAGTGGCCATGCCCTGGCCGTTAGAGCCTGACGGCATACGAGAATTTGCGCAAGGCTTAGACGAGATATTGGTGGTCGAAGAGAAACGCCAAATCGTCGAATACCAGTTGAAAGAGCAACTCTACAACTGGCGTGAAGATGTGCGCCCGCGCGTCATCGGAAAGTTTGATGAAAAAGGCGAGTGGGTCAACCAGCGCGGTGACTGGTTGCTCAGCGCCAAAGCCGATTTTTCAGTCGCGCAGATTGCCGGTGTGATTGCTCAGCGGATTGCGCGTTTTCACACCAGCAACATGATCAGCGAGCGATTGGCTTTTTTGCAAGCCAAATCGCTGATGTTGAGTCGGGCGGTGGCGACTCCTGCGCGAGCGGCTTACTACTGCTCGGGTTGCCCGCACAACACCTCGACCCGAGTGCCTGAGGGCAGTCTGGCGTTGGCCGGCATAGGTTGTCATGTGATGGCAACGTCTATTTTTCCTGAGTCCAACAAACTCACCACACACATGGGCGGCGAGGGCGCGCCGTGGATAGGTCAGTCGGCTTTTTCGCAGTTGCCTCATGTGTTTCAAAACCTGGGCGACGGTACGTATTTTCATTCGGGCTCCATGGCCATACGCGCCGCCATCGCGGCCAAGGTCAACATCACTTACAAAATTTTGTACAACGATGCCGTGGCCATGACCGGTGGTCAATCGGTGGACGGAACTTTGTCCGTACAAATGATTGCGCAGCAAATGGCAGCCGAAGGCGTGCAACGCATTGCGCTGGTCACCGAAGACTTGACGCGTTATGAAGACAAAAGTGGCTTGCCGCCAGCCGTGACATTACACGATCGCAGCCTGCTGGACACGGTGCAACGCGAATTGCGCGAAGTCAAAGGCGTGTCGGTGCTGATTTACGACCAGGTGTGTGCGGCAGAAAAACGCCGCCGGCGCAAACATGGTGAACTCGCACCGGTTGCGCAACGCGTGGTGATCAACCCGGCGGTCTGCGAAGGTTGCGGCGACTGCGGTGAGCAATCGAATTGCACGTCAATTGCGCCGCTGGAAACACGGCTCGGTCGCAAACGCGTGATTGATCAATCCTCTTGCAACGCTGACTATTCCTGTGTCAAAGGTTTTTGTCCGAGTTTTGTGACTGTCAGCGGGGCAGTCCCCAAGTCTTTGCAAGACAAGCGCCGGCTTGAACCCGACTGGCCTGAACTGCCTGAACCTGAAACCGCAGCCTGCGACAAACCGTACAACATATTGATCAACGGCATAGGCGGTACCGGCGTCATCACCATTGGCGCTTTGCTTGGCATGGCCGCGCACCTGGAAGGCAAGCAAGTCTCGGTGCTGGACATGACAGGCATGTCACAAAAAAACGGATCGGTCAGCTCACACGTGCGCATAGCCTCAGCAACGCAAAACATACACGCGCAACGCATTGCTTCGGGTGAAGCTGATCTGGTGCTGGGCTGCGACATGCTGACCTCGGCCTCGCACGATGCGCTGGCCAAAATGCGCGCTGGGCGAACACATGCGGTGATTAATCTGCACCAGCAAGCCACCGGTCAATTCACGCGACTGCCCGACTGGCAATTTCCGGCAGACGATATACAGACTTTGCTCAAGCAAGCGGTTGCAGACAACATCGATTACGTGGACGCGACACGCTTGGCAACGGCTTTGTGCGGCGACGCCATGGCCACCAATTTGTTCATGCTCGGCTTTGCCTGGCAAAAGGGTTTGCTGCCCTTGTCGGCGCAAGCGTTACTGCGCGCTATAGAACTCAACGGCGTGGCGGTCGCCGCCAATGCCAAGGCTTTCATGTGGGGCCGTCGCACGGCAGCTGACCCCAAAGGGATTGAAGCTTTCGTAACCCCGGCCAAACCTTTGCTTTTCAAACCCAGGGAATCATTGGATCTAGTCATCAACTACCGGGCTGCTTATCTAAGGGCCTACCAGAACCCGGCTTATGCAGACCAATACACTGCGCTGGTTCTGCAAGTGCGCCAGGCCGAGGCAGGTCTGGGTAAGAGTGAGTCTCTGACTCAAGCAGTGGCGATTTCCTTATTTAAATTGATGGCATACAAAGATGAATACGAAGTGGCTAGGTTGTATACCGATGGTGAATTTCAGGCGCAGCTTAAACAACAATTTGACGGTACATTGCGATTGCGCTTGAATTTGGCGCCGCCTTTGTTCGCCAAAAAAGACGCGCACGGTGTACCTCAGAAATCCGAATACGGTGCCTGGGTTTTGTCCGCCATGTCTTTGCTGGCGAAATTGAAATTTTTACGCGGCACGCGTTTCGATCCTTTTGGCTTGACCGCCGAGCGGCAAATGGAGCGTCAGTTGGTGGCAGAGTACCGCGAACTGGTGCTTGGTTTGCTGCCATCTCTGAATGCAGAGAATCACACGAGCTTGGTCAAATTGTTTTCACTGGCGCAACAAATACGCGGCTTCGGCCATGTCAAACAGGCTGCGGTGGACAACTACCGCCGACAACTCGCACACATGCGGCAAGACAAGGACACAGCGCAGCACATGCCCTTGGCGGCCTGAGGTTTAGCGTCGGTGCATGCGTTCGCGCACTTGAGCTGCCGTGGCCAAATGTCCGCCTGCAGATTCAATGCGCTGGCGCGCCTGGCGCAGCAAAAACAGGTTGTCGTGTGCACAACCCATGGGTGAGTCTTCCAAGCCAACGCGAACATGGCCGCCTTTCGTCACGGCTTCTTCTATCAAATCGCCCAGTTCAACCCCGAGCCCGGCCACCATCCATGGCGAGCCCGGGTGTTCCTGTTCCAGCAGTTTCAAATAAGCATTCAGCGCCCAGGTGCTTGGCGGAAAACCAAAGGCTATGGTTTGAGAAAACATCAAGCGGTAAACCGGGTTGGGGGCACCCGGGTACAAACGGTGCAATGCCGCACCCATGCGCATAAAGCCGGGTTCGTAAATGGCATACGAGGGGCTGATGCCGTGTTGCTGCGCCAGTTGCAGCCCGTAGCGTATGTGCGATTCGGGGTTGCTGTAGACAAAACCTTCTTTGCCGTTGACCATGTCTTCGTATGGGCTGATGTTGGTTGAACCCGGGTCGACCACCGACCACTCAATCAACCCGGCACGCACCAGTTTGTCGACAGCGCCGTAGCGCTCGGCCGGGCTCAGCGGTTTGAGAGCGTCCACACTGCCGGCAAACGGCAAGGTGCCGTAGCAAATCACATCGGCTTTGGCGCGTATGCGCTCGATGATGGGCGCGTAAATATCGTAGTCATCGCGTTGGCGACCCGTCACCGGATCGTAGGCGTGAAAGTGAATGATGGAGGCGCCTTCGGCGGCACAGGCCAGCGCAGCTTCGACGATTTCGTCGGCTTGCACAGGGATATTCGGTTGCCGAACGCGCGACCAGGGGCCGTTGATAGCGACTTCAAGCCAGGTGGCAGATGTACTCATGGGTTGTCCTTTATTGCATTGGCGCGTATTTTTGCACGACAAACGCTCTGGACTTAGAGCGAGACACATATAACATGCGACTAACAACGAAAGGGAATTCCCTATGAGTGAAACAACGATCCGCTTTGACGACGGTGCAGGCTACGAGCAGATGATGGGCAAGTGGAGCCGCTTGGCCGGCGATATTTTTCTCGACTGGCTGCAAGCGCCTGCGGGTCTGCACTGGCTGGATATAGGTTGCGGCAACGGTGCCTTCACTGAAACGCTGATTGATCGTTGTGCGCCTTCTGCCATCTCCGGTATTGACCCGTCTGAAGGGCAGTTGCTGTATGCGCGGCAACGACCCGGTTGCCGCATGGCCGACTTTCAGCAAGGCGACGCCATGTCGCTGCCTTATGACAACGCTGGTTTTGATGCGGCTGTCATGGCACTGGTCTTATTTTTTGTGCCTGAGCCTGCCAAAGGCGTGGCCGAGATGAAGCGTGTGGTGCGACCCGGCGGTAAGGTGTCGGCCTATGTCTGGGATTTGCTGGAAGGCGGTTTCCCTTTAGCGGCTGTTCAAGAACAAATGCGCGCCATGGGTATGACGCCTATGCTGCCGCCAAGCCCTGAAATTTCCAAAATGGATGCCTTGCAACAAACCTGGATGGCAGCCGGTTTGTTGTCGGTGCAAACCACGGTGATCAATGTGCAAAGAACGTTCAGTGGTTTCGATGACTACTGGAACACCGCCTTGCTCGGGTCGAGTGTGGGGCCTGCCATCAAGGCCATGTCGGCCAATGATTTTGAAACATTGCGCTCAGGCGTTCAGCAACGCTTGCCACTGCAAGCCGATGGACACATGGTCGTCAGCGCTCGCGCGCATGCGGTGACTGGCCGCGTACCCGGCTGAGGCCGTTTGTCAGAGCTGATTCGCCAGCCGCAGTCAAGACCCGCCGGCTGCCACCGCCCAGCGCAGCTTGGTAGAAGTGCAGCGCGGGTTGGCGCGGCGTTCTTCAGCCGACGGGCGCACCGGGTCGGGTGCGACCCGTGCGTACGCGCCGCTGCGTTCACCGGATTGAAATGCTTTTTTCACGCGCCGGTCTTCGCCTGAATGAAAGCTCATGATGGCCACGCGTGCGCCCGGCTTTAAACAAGATGGCAAAGCATCCAGAAATCTGTCAAGCACACCGAACTCATCGTTGACAGAGATACGCAATGCCTGAAATGTGCGCTGCAAGGATTTGGTGGTTTCAATCTTGCGCTCGGCCTCGGGCATACGTTTGGGCAAGGAAGTTTGCAGCGTCAGACGTATCAGATCGGCCAATTCAAGCGTGGTTTGCAGGTATTGGCCTTGCAAGGCGGCTGCCAAAGGCACGGCAAAAGGCTCGTCGGCGTTATCCGTCAGCAGATCGCGCAGGGCTTGACGGGTAACCGATTGCAACAACTCGCAAGCGGATGGACCGCTGCCCGGGTTTAAGCGCAAATCCAGCGGGCCGTCGGTTTTGAAGCTGAAGCCGCGTGCCGGGTTGTCTATTTGCATGGACGATACGCCTAGGTCGGCCAGCACAAAATCAAAGCCGCCACCAGCCTCGGCTAACAGCGAAGTTACCTGGTCAAAGTTGGTGCGGTGCAGTACCAGCTTTGATTCATCAAAACCAGCCTGGCGCAAACGTGCGCTTGTGCGTGCAAATTCAGCGGCATCCACGTCTATGCCAAACAAACGGCCGGCCGGTGCCACACGTGCCAGCAATTCACGTGCATGGCCGCCGTAACCAAGTGTGGCATCCAAGCCTGTTTCGCCGGGTTGCGGCGACAGTATGTCCAGGATTTCATTCAGACAAATCGGGCGGTGCGTACCTGCCGGGGTTTGTCCGCGCGCCAATATATGTTCTATCTCTGCGGCGTAGCGCAGCGGGTCCAGCTCTTTGTATTTTTCAGTAAAGCTTTTAGGGTGCGTACCGGCATAACGCACGCGCCGCTGATGGTTGGGGTTTTCGCTGGACATGGTGGATTGTGCGGCAGCGGCGCAACCATGCGTCAAAAGTCGCGCAGGCGGTTAAACAAACAAGCACTTTCAAGTACTTTTCCGGATTTATTGAACAGTGATGGGCTTTCCGTAATTTACCCACCTTGCACCGTCGAACTTGACAAGTTGAATGGTTTGAAACAAAGTGAAATCAGAAGCTGAGGTGGAAGCAATCACACCAGGCAGGACAATCGGTATCTGGTAGTTATTCAAGCTGGTCGAAATTTTTATGATGTTTTCCCGGGTCAGGTTGTCACCGGCTTGAATCAATATATGGTGGGTTATTTGTGCTACGGCATAACCGAAGGTTGCATTGCCATCATCCGGGTTGATTTCAGGTAAATATTTTTTAACTAAGGCTTTGAATTCAAGCATGGACGGGTCTTTATCCCAGCTCTTGTCAGTCGGGTCTTTGATATATTGCATGGAAATAATACCTGCGGCTTTATCAAGTCCGGCTGGTTTGAGTACGCTGCCGACGGACGTAGAAACCTGATTTAAGTACTGCACAGGCTTCCAGCCTATTTCATCAACTTTGCGAATGGCCTGGGCAGCGAACTTAGGCGTTGTGATATTGAAAAAAGTGTCCGCACCTGAACCCTTGAGTGTCACTATCTGTGAGTCTATCGTTGGATCGGTGACTTCATAAGAAGCTTCAGCCACAATCATGGTTTTAGCTTTGTCGCCAAGGCCATCTTTGAAGCCATTGAAATAATCTTTGCCGTAATCGTCATTTTGAAAAAGCACTGCAATTTTGGCGTTAGGCCGGGTACGCAAGATATCTAATGCATATAACTTGCCTTCAGACCTGTAGTTGGGATTGAATCCTAAAGTCCAAGGAAAGTTTTTTGGGTCATTCCATTTTGACGCACCTGTGGCAAGAAACAAGTGCGGCACCTTTTTCATATTCATGTATTTGTGAATGGCTGAGTTGGATGGTGTTCCAAGGGTTCCCACCAGAAACAGCACTTCCTCCTGCTCAACCAGTTTGCGCACCATTTCAACTGTTTTCGGCGGACTGTATCCATCGTCTAAGCTGATGAAATTGATTTTTCTACCGTTGATACCTCCAGTTTCATTTAGGCGAGTAAAGTAGGCGGCTTGCACTTTGCCTATCACTGCGTAAGCCGAAGCAGGGCCGCTGTACGGCATGGTTTGTCCGATTTTTATGGACTTATCAGTCGCACCGGGGTCGTATTTTTTCTGTCCCCAGGAAAGCGAAACAGTACAAGCCACGAACAAAGAAAGCATCATCTTCAAAATTTTGCGGTTATTCATATCAAATCCTTTCAATCAATTCGCAGAAGAAGTTTTCAAAAATTCAATGTCTTGTTAAGCGTTTACCAAGCAAAGCTAAGGCGCCTGCAATACCCATGGGCATAAGGTACATGAATGCAATCATAGATACACCGTAAATAGCCCAAGGTGCTGCTTTAGAAATTTCATCGGCCAGGTTGGGAATAAATTGGATGAACAATGCCCCCCATAAAGCCCCAGACAAAGTGGCGGCTCCACCAATGACCATGCCAACCAGCAAAATAATAGATAGAAAGACATTAAAGCTGTCAGGTGCAACAAACGAGATCAGTAGGGCGCTCAGACTTCCTGCAACGCCCGTGAACAAGGCGCTGACACCGAATGCCAGGCTTTTGTACAAAGAGGTGTTGATGCCCATGGAAGAAGCTGCAATCGGATGGTCTCTGATGGCAATAAGTGCTCTGCCTACACGGCCTTTTAATATGTTTCTGGCCAGAATGAACATCACAATGGCGATGAAGAGGCTAACAAAATACATCCAACGGTCAGCGTTGATTTGCAAACCCATAATTTCTTTAAGCGGCGATTCAGGCTTCATGATCACTATGCCTTGTACTCCACCTGTCCATTCTTCAAGATGCTTGAATTTAAGTAACTGAGGCAAAGCCACGGCCAAGGAGAAGGTGGCCAAAGCAAGATAGTGACCCTCTAGCCTGAGTGCGGGTAAGCCGAATAAAAATCCAGCCACAAAACAAATCAAAGCGGCCAAGGGTATGGTTAAGGCATAGTGCATATCGTATTTATCAATAAGTATTGCCGTGGTGTATGCACCTATGGCCAGAAATGCACCATGTCCCAGGGAAATCTGTCCGCTGTAGCCGGTCAAAATATTCAAACCCACCAAAGCGATGGCGTATGAAAGCACCATCGCCATTTGGAAAACATGGTAATTGGATAGATTGAAAGGCAATACGACTGCTGTGACTGCAAGGACCAAGCCAAACACCCATTGCATATTGCTGATACCGGTTGAATATTGAGTCATATTTCTCAAACCCGGGTCACAAGGTTTTTACCGAACAGGCCGGCAGGTTTGAAAGTCAGCACTGAAACAATCAACACCAGAGCCACTGACAGTTTGAGTTCGGTACCGATGAGGTACGCGCCCAAAACGTTTTCCAGAATGCCTACGATAAATCCGCCGATCACAGCGCCAAGTGGACTGTCTATGCCGCCTACCAAAGCGGCTGCAAACGCGTAAAGCAAAACGCCTGACATCATGTTCGGCTCCAGAAAAACCACGGGTGCAATCATCATGCCGGCAATCGAGCCGATCATGGCTGCCATTCCCCAGCCCAAGGCCAGCATGCGGCTGACACGAATACCTACCAGGCGACTTGAGTCCGGGTTTTGAGCAGCTGCACGCATGGCCAGCCCCAAGGTGGTGAAGCGAAAAAATAAAAACAACAAGACCAGTAACACCAGGGTCACGCCTATGGAACCTAGTTCGTGAGAGGAAATGATGCTCCAGCCGAAAGGAGGTTCTTTGGGGAATGGCGAGGGGAAGGGTTTGATGGTGTAAGAAAAAATCCAGCCAGCAAGACTATTGAGAATCACCAATAAGCCGATAAAGACCACCACCACATTCAATACAGGAGCTCGTTCAACCGGCTTGATGATGATTCTCTGTATCAGCGCGCCAAGCAAAAATGACAACACTAGTGTTGAGAAAAAAGCAATCCAATAAGAAACACCGGCATTGATCAAACTCCAGGCCAGGTAAGTGGCAAACATGGCGATTTCGCCTTGAGCGAAATTGATATGGTGTGTCGACTGGTAAATCATCACCAATGCGAGTGCCAGGCTGGCATAAATACCGCCTGTCGCAATCCCCGCCATGATTTGATGTAAAAAAGTTTCCATGATCAAGCGCCTAAATAGGAACGACGGATAGATTCATCCTGCTTCATGACATCAGCCGCAGCAGATTTCACAAGACGCCCGGTTTCCAGTAAATAAGCATGATCAGCCAAATTCAGAGCCATGGCGGCATTTTGCTCAACCAGCAAGATCGTTACTTTTTCCAATTGATTGACAGTGCGCATGATGTCAAAGATTTCCTGTACGACCAAAGGAGCAAGCCCGAAAGAGGGTTCGTCCAGCAACAATAAACGGGGGCGTAGCATCAAGGCCCGTGCAATCGCCAGCATTTGCTGTTCACCGCCCGACAAAGTACCGGCTTGCTGCAGTTTTCTTTCCCTCAGTTTGGGGAAATAGCCGTACATTTTTTCAAGGTCTTGTTGCTGGCTTGGTTTGTCATTGCGCGAGTAAGCGCCAAGACGTAAATTTTCTTCTGTTGTCAAACCGGTGAACGTACCCCGTCCATCCGGTACGTGTGCAACACCGAGGCGGACAATCTCTTCGGTGGCAAGTGTGTCTATGCGTTGCCCGTTGAAATGCAATTCCCCGCTCATGCTGATCATGCGGGTGAGCGCACGCAAGGTAGTTGTTTTACCCGCCCCATTAGAGCCGAGCAAGGCGGTGACAGATCCTTCCATGATGTCCATATTGATATCGTGAATCACATGTCCTTGACCGTATCCGGCACACATATTTTTGACGGTCAGTAGCACATTCATGCTGCTGTGCCCAAATAAGCACGAATCACTTCAGGATGATTACGCACATTGGCCGGAGTGTCGTCAGCAATTTTCCGGCCGAAGTTAAGCGCAACGACCTTGTCGGATACACGCATGACCAGACTCATGTGATGCTCGACAAGCAGCACCGTGGTATTGAATTCATCTCGTATTTTGCGAATCAAATCCCCTAATTCATGGACTTCCTGGTGATTCAAACCTGCGGCAGGTTCATCAAGCAGCAATAATTTTGGCTGACTTGCCATAGCGCGTGCCAACTCAACGCGTTTTTGAGTGCCAAATGGAAGGTCTGCCACTTTTCTATCCGCAACGCCCTCAAGTTGAAGTAACTCTAAAAGCTGTTGAGATTGCGCGTGAATTTTTGTCTCTTCAGTGATCACACCTGGAAGACACAGCGCGTGCGATAAAAACCCCTTGACGGCTCGACAATGCGCTCCTACCTTGATGTTGTCTGTGACTGACATTGATTTGTATAAGGCCAGGTTTTGAAAAGTACGGCCAATCCCTATTTCTGCCGTACGGTAACGCGGCATCTGATCCAGCAGATGTCCGTCAAATGTAATGTGTCCCTGGCTGTATGAATAAAGGCGAGAAAGGCAATTAAATAAGGTGGTTTTGCCTGCACCGTTAGGTCCTATCAGTCCTGTGATTTCACCTTTTGCCACTTCAAAGGAAACACTGTCCAGTGCCACGATACCTTGAAATCGGACAGTTATATTTTCTACGTTCAGCAGCGGCATGTGTAGTCAAAAATTATTAATATAATTATTTATACTTTAAATGCTTACAACCTGCATGAATATACATACAAACCATTAGAGTTTTTGTATCACTGTTTACGAATGAGAGATGTATCTATTTATTATTAAATCGGATTGTCTTCATTGCACTGTATCAATGCTGACTCTCGCAAACCATATTTGTACTTCGGTAATAGTAGGCAAAGTTAATTCAAACTTATGAAGATAAGTAACTGGCGATGCGTCGATTAAATTTAATTTTTAGAGTTTTAGAGGGCAAGAGTAATCCAGCATTAATTCAGCAGTTCATCACTGGCGAAAAGAGAATTTTACTGGTAATATTTTAAGAATAATGTTAAATTGAACTGCCCATTACACTGTCAGCAAATACTACAGGGAGTACCGATGGAATTAAGTCATGCTATTGAGCTTCGCAATTCATTGCGGAAAAACAGAGTCATCATGGCTTACAACGGAACCGTGTCAGATGAGTTAATGTTGACACTGGCCGATATGCTCAAAACCAGATTGCTGGCCCATGACGATTCCAAGCGATCCAAGTTGATTTTCTCCGTGTTTATGGAAGGCGTACAAAACCTTATCTGGCACGGCAAGGAAAATGATGATGATCACGGCATGATTCTGATCACTGAAGTCGGTAATGAAATTACTATTTTGTGTGGAAACCGAATTTTGAAATCGGAAACGCACGATTTGAAGGAAAGGCTAGACCGGATCGCAGGTGCAGACAAGGAAACCATTCGTCAGATGTACCGGGACGGCATGGCGGAATCCGGTGAGCACGAAGGCCCGGGCGCGGGTTTGGGCTTGCTTGAAATTGCCCGTCGCTCAACTCACCCTATTAATTATACTTTTGATGATGTTGACGATCGCTCTGTTGACTTCATTCTGTCGGCCACAATTTAAAGGAAATTGAAAATGAATTTGCATATTGCTGCCACAGACAGAACCCCAGAAATTTCTTTAACTTACCAGCCTTTAAAGTTGCTGATTCAAGGCGAATCATTTCCTGAGGACGTGTCCGCTTTTTACGGTCAAGTGATCAATGCCATCAATTCATTGCAGACCCAGGCTAAGGGTGAATTGCAGGTTGAAATGGCAATGATTTATATAAACAGTTCCAGTATCAAAGCCATGTACCGGATTTTTGAAGGACTGGATGCCTATCGTAAGGCGGGCAATCAGGTGGAAGTGGTGTGGAAAGCCGAAGAAGATGACGACATCATGCAAGAATTAGGCGAAGACTTTAAAGACCGCTTTCAGGAATTAATTTTCTCCATCATCCAGCATGGCTGAAGTTGTTTTTGATCTTTATGACCGGGAGAAATTGTTGCTTGCCGAAGGGCAGGCTATTCTTGACAACGGTGACAGCCTGGCAATACGTCAATTTGCCGAACGATTGTTTGATCGTTTCAGCAAACTCGTTCGTGAAAACGAAGATTTGACCCGCCATTCCGACAGGCAGGAGCAACGTCTTGTCAAACTCAACAGAAATCTAAAAACCCAAACCTTGGAACTTGAACAGCAACGCAGTCGTCTCGAAGGCTTGTCAAACCAGTTGGCTAAATACCTTCCGCCCCAAATTCACGATGCATTGTTTGCAGGCAAGTACGATACGCAAATTACCACTCAACGAAAAAAACTTACTGTATTTTTCAGCGATATCAAAGACTTCACCCGGACGGCCGAATCTTTGCAACCCGAAGCTTTGACTGAGTATTTAAACGAGTATTTTTCCGAAATGACGCAGATTGCTTTGTCGTACGGGGCAACCATAGACAAATACATAGGCGACGCGGTCATGCTGTTTTTCGGTGATCCTGAATCAAAAGGTGTTCGTGAAGATGCGCGTGCTTGCGTGTCCATGGCATTGGAGATGCAGGAGCAAATGCTGGTTTTACAAAGACGCTGGCTGGAAAGAGGTTTTGAAAATCCTTTTGTCATTCGCATCGGTATTAACACCGGCTATTGCAATGTAGGTAATTTCGGATCCGAACAAAGACTGAGCTACACCATCATAGGTGGTGAAGTTAACGTGGCGCAACGACTTGAAGCCAGCAGTGACCCAGGAGGTATTTTGATCAGTTACGATACTTTTGTTCACGTGGATGATCTGGTTGAGGTGGAAGAGCGCCAGGCTGTCAATCTCAAAGGGATTGACAGAAGCATCAAAACTTATGCCGTTAAAGGTAGAAAATCTGAAGCCGATAAGCCGTTGCGACTCAGCCATGCGCAAGGCGTTTATATTGACTTGTCGCCCAAATCCTTGAGCAGCCAGGATTGCCTGTTGATTGCTGAGCAACTGAAATCATTGGCTAGACAACTCGAAGATTTACAAGCTGAGCAGTTGTCTCTTTCAAAGGAATTGATTGGATGAGTGAAGTAGCTGCCAGTTTTGAAGTTGATATCGATCATCTACACTCGTTGGGCGTTAAAGATCCTTACTCCAGCGCCAGCTTACAGATTTACAAATCCGGTAAGCTCAATAGCAATCAGCGTTTGTATTTCAGCTTGTGGGGTTCGAAGTTGCTCAGTACCGTGAGCTTTGATGCCAAGAAAAAAATAATTACAGAAGGTGTTGAATTATCCGCCGCCTATTTCATCGTATCCGGCGACCTGATCGCTGTCAAAGGTGAGCGTCTAGAGCGCTACGGGCCGGGTAGTGTGATTGGATTAGCTGAAGGGTTGGCGGGCTTGCCTTACCCGAAAACCATTGTCAGCATCACGCCTGTTCAAGCGCGCATTATCCCGCTAACAAAGGTAGACCACATTATTCCGAAATTGCCTCAGGCCTTGCGCGATATTTTGCAAACGACCATCAAACGCACGCTTGGCCTTGCTGCCTCAAAGAAAGGCAAACCTTGAGTGATTTTCAAGTCATTACATTCAAAGCAGGAGACAGAATATTCAACGCAGGTGATGCTGCAGACCGGCTTTTTTTCATCAAACAAGGCGTGGTTCAATTGCTTGGCGCTGACAACAATGTGATTGCCAGTATCGGTGAAGGCGAATCATTCGGAGAGCAGGCTTTTTTAACCGGAGGCATACGCGGGGCATCAGCGCAAGCGCAAGGTGAAGTCAGTTGCGTGGTTATCACAACTGATGAGGCCAATGCCATTTTGGCCGGGGCTTCGCCTTTGCTGGTGCCAGTCTTCGAGGCCTTGTTATTGCAGCAAAACATGCATAACGCACTTCGTTCTCAACGTTCCTAGGTTTAACCATGTTAATACCCAACGTTACAGCAACAAGCAGGTCAGATACAGCAAGACTTTGGAGCAGCAGTCTGCAAAATTTACGTTCCGCATGGCCACATCATTGGCCGGGATTGCCTGTGGTGGTGCGAGCCTGTCAGTTGCAAATCTGGGGAGATCAGCCGCCATCTGACGGAATTGCTGCTCACATGCTGCAGACTGCCTATGCTTTGGCCGCGCACATGGAATCTTTGTCGCAGTCTTTGTCGCAGGAACCGCATTACCACAACCGTTTGCATACGGCAGATGCGCTGGTCAGTCTTACAGTCATGCTGTGTGTATTGAATCGTCAACATGAAGTTGTTCCAGATGAATGGGCTGCGGCTTTGTTACTCGCGGTGACTTCTCATGATGTATTGCATCCTGGCGGAGCCAATAGCTACTTACAGGAATTCGAACTTCAATCGGTCAAGGAATTGAAGCTATGGCTTGAGCGTTATGAAATCAATTCTCACTGGAGCCGATGTATTGAACAACTGATTTTGAACACCGATCCCAGCCTAGTGCAAACCAACCATGACAAAGTGATTGGTACTCAATTTACTTTCAATATGGATTGGGCCACAGTGCTTGTGAACGAGGCCGATATTCTTGCAAGCGCAAGTGCCGAATTTGGACAAGATCTTGGTAATCACTTGGCGCAAGAATGGCAATGGAAAGATCACCCTTTGCACACCATCGTGGGTACGGCTGGAGGAAGAGTGAATTTTTTGAAATCTCTTCGTTTTTCAAGTCCGGCAGCACTGGCCTTGAATATGCCGTTGATCGTAGCCAAACAGGTACAAAATCTCACTGCCGGTATATGAAGTGAAACCAGACAGGGTTGGTGATATTCTGTGGTCTATTTACTTGGTTACTCTCGACATGACACCTGAAAAACTACTGCAGCATATTGACACAGGCCGACTGTGGCCGCAAGACTTTACTCAAGGCATTCCTGCTGATGTTTCTGCGGCTTACCAAACGGCTTTGCAGGTGCGCCGGCTGCGCGAGCAACGCGGTGAACTGCCGTGCGGTTACAAAATTGGCTTTACCAACCGCAGTATTTGGGAGCGCTACCAGGTGTTCGAACCCATCTGGGGAACTGTCTGGGACAGCACCTTGACCTATGCTGATGAAAACGGGGAAGGGACTGTTGATATCAGTCGCATGAGTCAACCGCGCCTTGAGCCTGAACTGGTTTTTGGTATGCGCAGCACACCATCCTCTGATTTGAATCTTGAAACCCTGTTTGACGCTATCGAATGGATGGCCTGCGGTTTTGAGATTGTTCAATCGCATGCCGAAGATTGGCGTTTCAAGCTTGCCGACACAGTGATTGACAGTGGTTTACATGCACATTTACTGTTGGGCAAACCTTTTGCCTTAAAGAAATTTGCCGCCGATGGCCGTAGCTTGCATGAGCTGCTTGCAGGTATGACGTTGCAACTTGTGCATCAGAGTAAGGTTGTTGAAACAGGCTTTGCATCCAATGTGCTTGACAGTCCATTGATGGCCTTGCTTTATTTTTTAAAAGCTTTGCGACAATGCCCCGGTGCAACTGATGTAAAAGCAGGTGATGTGATCACCACCGGTACGTGGACTGACGCGGCGCCTCTTAAGGCAGGGCAGCAATGGGAAAGCCGTTATCAGCAGCCGTTGAATGGTTTGAAAATAAAACTGATATAGGACTTATCTCTTGCGAAAGATTATTTTTTCTTCAACTACAAGAGTGCTTTTTTTTCTAGCTCTTTTGATACCGTTTGTGGTGCAAGCTCAATCTGCAGTCTGCTGGGAATCAGCCGATTGCGGCTTAAACCATCAACCTGTGCAATTTAGCAGTTACAACATTGACAGCACATTGTTGCCATTGAATGTGAGCAAAACAACTTATTCAAAGTATTACACCCTTAATTTCCCTGGCTTGATCACAGCCATTCATGACAGATTGATGTTGTCTGATTCATCTGGGAATATGAGTTTTATCAACGGAGATACATTCTTGGAAGCCGGTTTTCCTGCTATTGCGAAAAAAAATGTAACGCTTAGAGATATTAAATACAAAGAAAAATTTGATTCCTTGTTTGCCTGCTTTCATTACCAGGATGACATTGATAATTCTCACCATACAGCGATTGGCCGATTACAGATAACTAAGAAAACCGCTGATAACACGTCGAGATGGATTGTTTTATACGATACCAATCATAAAGATATTCAACCTGATAACTGTGTTTTAGATGTGACTGATGCCAAGGTTTATTTCATCATTGGTAGTCTTAAAGAAGGTCAAGCAGAGCGTCCATATGCGCAAGACAAAGAAAACAGTTTGGGTAAGTCATTCGCACTTGACCTTGGTACTGGAAAAACTAAATTGCTGGCAACCGGACACCGAATGTCTTTAAGTATTCTCAGCAGGAAAAACGGACAAGTTTGGTTCACTGAAAATGGAGAACGCGGCGGGGATAAGTTATCTTTTCTGGAATCAGGCCAGAATTACGGCTGGCCTGTGAATATTTCTGGCACCAAATACTTCCGTTTTTCAAAATCAACTAAGCATCGCAAAGAGGAATCAAGTCCATTTACAGAAGCTGTGTACAGTTGGCTACCTTCTATTGCCCCAAGTTCTTTGATTGAATTGAATGATTTTCATCCTGAGTGGGACGGTGATTTACTAATGGGCTCTCTCAAGGCTCAAAGTCTTTACCGGATTCGTCTGGTAAATAACCATATTCAGTCTATTGAACAAATACATATAGGGCAACGTATCCGTGGCATGCAACAAATGGGTAAAACCATTTGGTTGACTACTGACGAAGGGGCGCTGGTCACCGTCAATGTGGATGAACGGCGTTTGAATTCAAATACGGCTTTACCCGACATACCCGGCGGATCTTCGCTGGGTTTGTGTGTAAATTGCCATTCTTTTTCACACCCGGATGTGACTTCAGCTTTCGGCCCCCCTCTTTCCGGCATTTTCGGCAGAAACATCGCCATGCATAATTTTTCTTACTTTAGCGAAAGTTTAAAGAAGAAAATTGGAATATGGGATGAGGCTTCTTTAACCTCATTTTTATTGGATCCACAAGCCTTTGCACCTGGGACAACCATGAAGATTGGCGTTAAATTGTCAATAGAAGAAGTGAGTAAAATTGTAGGTGCGTTAAAGAATATGAAATAAATTGCTCTGTTTATTTATTCCAACCCGCTTGAATTGGTTTATTTGTCGCCTTGAACCCGATCAAATGTTAATTCTGGAAATCTTTCAGTAGATCAACGTTTGTGTTGTTGCAGGCAATGAGACTGTAAAACAAGTGCCATTGCTCGCACTGGTTTCGAATTCTATCGTTCCGTTATGTGATTCAACTATGGATTTGCTTAACCACAAACCTATGCCCATCCCATCTATTTTGTTTGTTCTTAGCAATTCAAATACAAATAGCTCTATTTCAGATGCAATGCCACTGCCGTTATCACTGACTGTCAAAATGATTCTTTCATTTTCTAATTTCGTGGCAATAGTAATATGCTTTTCTTTTTGAGCTGCTTTGTCAAATGATTGACTTGCGTTAGTGATTAGATTGAGTAACACCTGCTGCAATTGAGAATTGTCTCCAGTGAAATTCAGAACTTCAGCTGACAAATGTAAGTTCAGCTTGATCTGTTTATTGTTAAGTGTGGGTGTACTCAGCAGCAGTACATCATTGACTAAATCATTGATATTAAAACTGGATACTGATTTGCTACCGTTTCCAAACATATTGCGCAAGCTACTGATGATAGTGGCTGCTCGCTGGTTTGCTTTTTTTAATCCAATCATTGCCTTATCTATACTTTGATGTTGAGTCAGTTGTGATTCATTGCTGGACAATATCAGATCAATCATTTCAGTGTTCATTTGAATGACTGTCAAAGGTTGATTGAGTTCATGTGCCAGGCTTGCCACCAAAGCCCCCATGCCTGCAGTTTTATTAAATAAACTCAGTTGTCGAATGATTTCTTCTCTTTCCAGCAGTAGTTTTTTTAAACTCATGCTGTTCTTTTGCATGTAATCTGCACGCTCATTGGTAACCGCGAGTTCACTTGCGACTGCCAGTTTTTGTCTTTCAGCTATTTCAAGAAAAATACGAAGAAAAGCAATATTGCTCAGGGTAATAGCAACGAATTGACCGATGACCATCAGTGCCTGATGCCAACTCGGAGCATAAATATTATCAATAGTGCCTGATACCGCAACTCCTAGTGTTCTGACGGCAAGTGTCGAGGTCAAAATCAATCCTGCCCATATCAATAGCTTTGCACCGAGTGATTTTTCCAGTTGATTGAGTTTTAGTCCAATGCGAAAATAGTCAAAGCAGAGCAGGGCATAAAAACCGTTGAATAAAATCAGGGCTTCCCATTCAGCTTGTTTGAAATACATAAGGTAGCAAAAAATGATGAAGTAGCCCGAGTTTGCAATGTTATAAGTAAGGTATATGCTTTGCTTTGGTTGGTGCGGCAGGTACATGCGTAATGCGACCATTCTTCCCCAATTGCCGATTAGCATTAAAAGTTGAGCAACGTATATAAATAAATATTCAGAAATGTTGCTCCGCATGGCCAGTAAGGCCACGGCAACCCCGCTGAATATGCCAGAGGCACACCATAATTTAACTTGATAACTCCGGTACTCCTGTAAAGCCAACCAGATAGCGCTGTGCAGAATCAGGTACACAAAACTGATCATGAAAATGGTGGTCTGCGTATCTAAGTTCATTATTTCTGAATGTAATCTATGTTGAATTTTCAACCTGAACTGAGCGCTGTTTTTATATGCCTAGAAATTATGAGTTGTGGGATAGGTATATCTTTATGGTTTTAGTCATTAGTGAAGGTACCGTTAAGCCCTTCAAGTCTTTCTAAGGCCATACCGCAACCTCTCACTACGCAGGTCAATGGGTCTTCTGCCAAAGTAACCGGTAAGCCGGTTTCCTGAGCTATCAATGCGTCTAGGTGTTTGAGTAGTGCGCCGCCGCCAGTCAATGTAATGCCGTATTCAGCAATGTCAGAGCTGAGTTCAGGTGGTGTATTTTCCAAAGCGATTTTTATCGCCATCACCAACCCATTTAAAGGATCTGTCAAAGCTTCCAGAATTTCAGATGAAGAGACCATGAATGACTGGGGTATGCCTTGACTGATATTTCGCCCGGTAATGTGCATCTCCTTGTATTCGGCGCCCGGATAAGCAACGCCTATTTCTTTCTTAAGCATTTCAGCTGTTTGATCTCCAATCAGCATGCCGTAATTTCGGCGCAAGTAGTTAACTATGGCTTCATCAAACTTATCACCACCTATGCGCACACTGCCTTTGTATACCATGCCGCCTAATGAGATCACAGCTACCTCGGTGGTGCCACCGCCTATGTCTACGACCATTGAGCCGCAGGCATCCGCTACCGGCAGACCTGCACCTATGGCTGCTGCCATGGGTTCTTCAATCAAAAACACCTGAGATGCCCCGGCACCCAGTGCAGACTCGCGAATTGCGCGGCGTTCAACCTGAGTAGATCCGCAAGGAACACAAATGATGATGCGAGGGCTCGGGCGCAACAAGCCTCTGGGGTGGACCTGCCGGATGAAATATTTGAGCATTTGTTCGGTGGTGGTGAAGTCGGCAATCACACCGTCTTTCATCGGGCGGATTGTTTCAATATTGAAAGGCACTCGTCCCAACATCGTTTTTGCTTCCCGACCTACCGCCAGCAATGTTTTCTTGCTGCCTGGTCCGTTCCCGTGCTTTATGGCTACCACCGATGGCTCATCAAGTACTACACCTCTGTCTTTGGCATATATCAAAGTGTTGGCTGTACCCAGGTCAATGGCCAAATCAGTTGATAACCAATTGGTAAGAATATTCAGCATTTCTTAAACGGAGAAGCGTCTTTCTGCAAGAACGCTGGAATAAGTTGAGTATCTGAACCCATATCTGGTAATCGTTTGATATCGTTAAACATGAATTCAGGTAGATTTACGCTCAATTTCTTTGCATATAAACGGGCAAACCAAATCAGTGGTTGTGAAGCTTTTTTGAAATGCTCGTTGTTACCTTCTTCTATCGCTCGGATTTGATCTGGTCTCAAACCCATTTTTTTGCTCACTTCTTCGATCGACCATCCCTTTCGTTCACGCTCATGCTGCAACATGTGTCCAGCCTCGATCAGCTTTGAAGACCCTGTTTGCAATGACATGGTTAATACAACTGAGAATAGTCCATGCACTGAAATGTGGCATTGTTATCAATGCATGTATACCCCTAAATGGGGAATTCCGTATATTTTTCTTTATGAACATCATGTGATTTACTTCTTAAGTACTTATTTAATTTTCAAAAAATCTAAGTTTTCAGAGGAGACAATATCTAACATGATGATCAGATTTAATGTCGCCGTCATTATTTAGAATTTTTTTTCATGACTGCGAAGCAGTCTTTGTTAATTGGTCAAGGAAAGCAGATGAACAGCAAGGGACATGTTTTCGTGGTGGATGATGACCAAGATATACGCATTCACCTAGGCGATGTTTTGAAGCAATTGGGATACAGCGTGAGTGACTTCGGCAGTGCCATTGAGTTTTCGAAATCAGCCAGACAAATTTCCCCGGCCGTTTTGTTGCTAGACATGCGTATGCCTTCAATGAACGGACTGGATTTGCAGAAGAACTTAAGCGAACTGGGATGGCAATTGCCTGTGATCTATATGAGTGGTGAAAGCCATAATCAGGAAATCATCGATGCCATGAAAGGCGGAGCGATTGATTTTTTATGGAAACCGTTTGCTCAGTTACAACTGGTTCAAGCCATCGATAAAGGCATGTCGCTGGATGCTCACAACACCAAACAAAATCAGCGTTTGCAACAAGTTGCGTTTTTGCATCATTCCTTAAGCTTGCGTGAAAAACACATATTTGCGCTCATGCTGCGAGGTTACGGGAATAAAGCCATTGCTGCATTGACGGGCGTGATGGCTGATACCGTGAAGAAGCAACGTGCGCAAGTACTGGCCAAAATGCAGGTTCATAGCCTGGTGGATTTATTGGCTTTTTGCAAAGATTTTGTGCCTGAGATCCATTCAGACTGATTGGCCTGACTTTATTCAGCTGAAGTCTGATCTGACTCAAGAACGCTATGCATTGTATAAAAAAACAAAGCCAGTGAATCATAGAAAATGCCCCATTCGAGGCTGCATTGCGTAAGAAAGATTTAGAAATACACTCTCATTAATCAATACTACACTATCATGCCAGGGCATTAACACAGCAGCCCCTTGGCAATAAATGATTTTTAAAGCATCTCCACTAACAGAGGTTCCATTGAAATGAACAAGCGAGCAATATTCCTTACGGTTCTCATTCCGGTCTTTATGAGCGTATTGCCCGGTTGCTCCGGCAAACCCAATGTACCTGCAGCTGGCCCGGCCCAGGGGGCGGCGCCAGTCAGTGTGGTGCCAGTGGTGGAGAAAAGTTTCACCGACCGGGAGGAATTCAGCGGCCAGCTAGAAGCGGCTGAATATGTGGAGTTACGTTCGCGAGTGAATGGCGTGGTCGATCAAGTGCATTTCACTGATGGTGCCATGGTCTCACGCGGTCAGACGCTTTTCACCATCGATCCTCGACCTTTCGCTGCAGAGGTGGCCAGACTTGAATCTCAGCTCGTATCCGCTAAAGCCCGCGCGGAACTGGCTGGTACCGGCCTTGCGCGTGCTCAAAAACTGGTTGAAGCCAATTTCATCTCTAAACAGGAACTCGATCAGCTGACTGCAGTGTCTAAAACCAGCAGCAGCGACATACAAGCTGCTGAAGCTGCTTTGCGCAGTGCAAGGCTGAATCTTGAATTCACCACGGTTCGTGCGCCTATCAGCGGACGGGTTTCACGCGCCAATGTGACTGCTGGTAATTTGGTTGACGATAAAACGGTGCTCACCAGCATTGCCGGTGTGTCACGTGTTTATGCCTATTTCGATGGTAGCGAACAAACCTTTCTGCGTGTTCGTTCAGCCGGTAACAAAGCACCCTTGGTTCACATGGGACTGGCCGATGAAGAAGGCTATCCGCATACAGGCAAATTGGATTTTGTCGATAACCGCTTGAATCCGCAGACCGGTGCTGTGCGAATGCGCGCAAATTTTGATAACGCAAGAGGACAGTTTGTGCCCGGACTGGCCGTGCGCATTGTCATGGCCACCAGCGCTGCCTACAGCGCTGTTCTGGTGCCCGAGCGCGCCATTGGCACGGACCAGGCGCGCAAATTCGTGGTTGTGGTGGGTGCGGATGGTCAGCCGCAATTCAGGCCTGTGCAATTAGGCGCTTTGCAGGGCGGTATGCGTGTCATCGGTGGCGGCGCTGTCAAGCCCGGTGAAAACGTTGTCGTTGACGGTTTGCAGCGCATTATTCCCGGTGTGCCGGTGGCGCCCCAGGTTTTGAAGGTCGATGAAAACGGTATTCCTATCCCGCCGGCACCTCCTGCACCAGCTGCGGCTGATGCCAAGAAGAGCTGAGGCTGACCTTATGAACATTTCCAATTTTTTCATTGACCGGCCGCGCTTTGCCGGCGTTTTATCTATATTTATTTTTCTCATCGGTTTATTGTCAATTTTCCGGTTACCGATTTCAGAGTACCCTGAAGTTGCACCGCCTCAGGTCGTTGTCCGGGCGCAGTTTCCCGGTGCCAATCCGCGCGTGATCAGCGAAGCGGTTGCCATTCCTTTGGAAGAACAGGTTAACGGCATTGAAAACATGCTGTATTACGCCTCTCAGGCTACGGCTGACGGTGGATTGACGCTTACCGTCACCTTCAAAATAGGAACCAACCCCGACGCCGCCGAGACGGCAGTGCAAAACCGCATCAACCGTGCCTTGCCGCGGCTGCCTGAAATCGTGCGCCAGATCGGCGTGACGACTGAAAAATCCAGTCCTAATCTGACCATGGTGGTTCACCTGGTCAGCCCTGATAACAGCCGGGACGCGCTGTACTTGCGCAACTACGCTCAGATCAATGTGCGTGACGAATTACTGCGCCTCTCCGGAGCCGGCTCGGTGTTTGCGTTCGGCTCGGGTGATTACGCCATGCGAATTTGGCTGGATCCGGTCAAGTTGGCCACACGAAAGCTGACAACAGACGAAGTCGTGAATGCAATTCGCGAGCAAAACGTGCAAGTGGCCGCCGGTACAGTAGGTGCCCCACCGTCACCCAAGGGCACGGAATTTCAACTCGCAGTGAATGCCCAGGGTCGCTTGAGCACCGAGCAGGAGTTTGCAGACATCATTGTGCGTGCCGACCGTGCGACTGGTGGACTGGTGCGTATCCGGGATGTCGGGCGCGTCGAGCTGTCCTCGGGTTCTTATTCTTTGCGCAGCCTGCTAAATAACAAAGAGGCGATTGCTATTGCTATTTTTCAATCGCCCACAGCCAATGCACTTGCATTGTCAAACAATGTGCGCGAAAAAATGGAGAAATTAAAAGCCAGTTTCCCGCCAGGTGTCGAATACAGCATTGTTTACGACCCGACACGCTTCGTGAAGACTTCGATTGAGAAGGTGGTTGTCACGCTGCTGGAGGCTGTGCTGCTGGTGGTGCTGGTGGTGATTGTGTTTTTGCAGACCTGGCGCGCTTCGATCATTCCATTGCTGGCTGTGCCGGTATCTATCGTCGGTACCTTTGCCGTTCTGCTGTTGTTGGGCTATTCCATCAATACGCTTACTCTGTTCGGTCTGGTGCTGGCCATCGGTATTGTGGTGGACGATGCCATTGTGGTGGTTGAAAACGTCGAACGTAATATCGAGGCCGGACTCAATGCCAGGGATGCGACTGTCAAGGCCATGCAGGAAGTATCCGGCCCCATCATTGCCATTGCATTGGTCTTGTGTGCGGTTTTTGTGCCGCTGGCTTTTGTGCCGGGTCTGACCGGGCAGTTTTACAAGCAGTTTGCTGTCACCATCGCCATCAGCACGGTGATCTCGGCATTTAACTCGCTCACCTTAAGTCCTGCTTTGAGTGCCTTACTTTTGCGCTCGCATGATGCGCCTAAGGACAAACTGACCAAGTTGATTGATTCAGTGTTCGGTGGTTTTTTCAGAGTATTCAATCGCTTTTTCGGTCGATCAAGTGCAGCCTATGGGCGACGTGTCAGCGGCGTGGTTAGGCACAAATCAATGTCCGTGTTGGTGTATGCAGTGCTTCTGGGATTGGCTGCTCTTTTATTCACACGTATTCCGGCAGGTTTTGTACCCGCGCCTGACAAGCAGTACTTGATTGGTATCGCTCAGTTGCCGGCCGGAGCTTCGATAGATCGGACCGAGGAAGTTATTCGCAAGATGAGCGAAATTGCGCTCAAGGTACCTGGCATAGCTGATTCAATCGCTTTTCCCGGCTTATCGATTGCGGGCTTTTCTGCTTCACCCAACGAAGGCATTGTTTTCTTCGGCTTGGACAATTTTGAGAAACGTACTACGCCAGATTTGAGCAAGGGCGCAATTTTGGGTCGAGTTAACGGGGCTATTCAGCAGATCCAGGGCGCCCGCATGTTTGTTGTGCCGCCGCCGGCTGTTGATGGTCTGGGTAATGCCGGTGGTTTCAAGCTGCAGGTGCAAGACCGCGGCAGTCTGGGTGAGCAAGCCTTGTATGGCGGAGTTTGGGGGACATTGGGACAGGTATACGGCAATCCCAAGTCCAGTATAGGCACCCCGTTTTCGACCTACGACATCAACGTACCGCAGTTATTTGCAGACGTTGACCGTACGCGAGCCAAGCAAATGGGTGTGCGTCTTTCAGATATTTACGACACCATGCAGGTGAACCTTGGCTCTTTGTATGTCAATGACTTCACCAGGTTTGGCAAAACCTATCAGGTGGTGGTTCAGGCAGATGCGCCGTTTCGTGCAGATGCAAGTTCTATCACCGCGTTAAAGACACGCAACGCTTCGGGTGAAATGGTACCCCTCGGAGCCTTAATGAAAGTGACGCCGACCTTTGGTCCAACCCGAGTTACGCGTTACAACGGTTATCCGTCTGCAGATATTAATGGGGCTCCTAATTTTGGTTTTTCCAGCAGCCAAGCTGAAACTGAAATCGAAAACTTGCTGCAACGTACGCTGCCGCGTGGCATGACTTATGAATGGACTGAACTCAGCTACCAGGATCGCATGACGCGCGACTTTGTGATTCCAGGAACACAAATCGCTATTCCGACCATGGCAGCGGTACTGGCGATTTCGGTGCTGTTTGTGATTTTGGTGCTGGCTGCTCAATATGAGAGCTGGTCGCTGCCGCTGGTCATTGTGTTGATTGTGCCTATGGGTATTCTTTCAGCGCTGTTCGGTGTGTGGATATCAAGTTTTCCGCCATTTCTGCAGCCCGCCGATCTGAATATCTTCACGCAAGTCGCCTTGGTGGTGCTGGTGGGACTGGCGTGTAAAAACGCTATTTTGATTGTCGAGTTTGCACAGGAACTGGAAAAACACGGCGAGCGCACTATAGATGCGGTGACTCACGCATGCCGCATGCGACTCAGGCCCATTCTGATGACCTCTATTGCTTTTTGCGCCGGTGTGATACCTTTGATATTAAGCTCAGGCGCGGGCAGTGAAATGCGCCGCGCAATGGGTATCGCTGTTTTCTCAGGTATGGTCGGTGTGACGCTGTTCGGCATTTTCCTGACACCGGTTTTCTACGTGCTGATGCGACGTAACCGATCCGCTGTTCGCTGATAAATACCTTGCTGTATGTGTCGACCGCTTTTGTTGAAGAGGTCGATAATTAAGCGAATAGTCAGGGCGTCAGCTTATGAAAAGCTTCAACTTAACTCAGACTGCTCATATCAATGACAAACCGGTATTTCACATCGCTTTTGATCATGCGTTCATAAGCTTGGTTTATCTCATCTATTCTGATTAACTCAATCTCCGATGTAATTTTGTGTTTGCCACAAAAATCTAGCATCTCCTGGGTTTCTTTGATTCCACCGACCAGTGAACCGGCCACACTTCTGCGACCAAATATCAACGGCCCTGAGTTCAAGTCACCCGTAGGCCCGATTGCTCCCACAATACACATAGTGCCATCAACTTTCAGTAAGGGCATGTATTGATTAAAGTCATGCGCCACCGGAATGGTGTTGAGTAAAAAATCGAACTGATTAGCCATGGCATGCATAGCGTCTGCATCGCTAGAAATAAGCACTCCATCAGCGCCCAGTCTCTTGGCATCAGCTGCCTTGTTTGCCGATGTGGTGATCATCACTGTTTTGGCGCCCATGGCGTGAGATAGTTTGACACCCATGTGTCCTAAACCTCCCAGACCTATGACGCCAACGGTCATGCCGGGCTTAACACCCCAATGCACCAGTGGCGAGTAAGTGGTGATACCGGCGCACAGCAAAGGCGCGGCACCGGCGGGATCAAGTCCGTCGGGGATCTTCAAAACAAAGTGTTGATCAACCACTATGCTTTTGGAATACCCGCCATAGGTAAACCCGCCGGGATCTTTGGTGGGGCTGTTGTAGGTGGCGGTTAAACCATTCAAACAATATTGCTCCATGTTTGATTGACATGAAGAGCAGGTGCGGCATGCGTTAACAAAACAACCCACGGCAACTTGCTGTCCTATTTTCAAATGACCGGCATTGGCACCCAGAGCTGTGACCTTACCGACAATTTCATGCCCTGGCACCATGGGGTAGTTGGCCCTGCCCCAATCGTTTCTGGAGTGATGGATGTCAGTGTGACAAACGCCGCAAAATTCAATCGCAATCTGCACATCCTTTGTGCCAACACTTCGGCGGGAAATCAGATGATGCGCCAGTGGTGATTGGGAGGATTGAGCAGCGTAACTGGGCGTTGTCGACATAGAAACTCCTGAATCAAAAATCTATCTTACTTCAGCGTTGCTAAAGCGGTTGCTGCAGTTAGGCTGTGCCGGTTGTACATAGTATGAATAAGAAAATTTAATTTCTTTTCTATGTTCACACTGCCACCGGTTATGGTAATTTGATTACAGGATGTGCACGGGTGAGTGCTTTCCACCCGGCCCCAGCAAAATCACTGTCCACACCTTGCATGATTCATGCAGACTGGGGTCAAGATTTACCCTTGTACCAAGCCCAAGGCATATTCAGTGAATTCAAAAAAATCGTATACAAACGTGATGTAGAGTCACGGCTTGGGATTTAACAATGGGTGCACAAGGCGGTAAATACGCCGTCACGGCCTATGGCTTGTTTCTGATGTGTGCTTTGTGGTTGCCTGAAACCCAAGGACGCGAATTTCAAGTTGATTAATCACGGAAACCACATGGATACTTTTTTTTACTGCGTCAGCGATGAGGATATTTCACAACTCAAACAAAGGCTAGCTCTGACGCGTTGGCCCGACCAGTCGCCGGGTGTCCCGTGGTCGTATGGAACAGATATCAGTTACATGCGAGGCCTGATTGATTATTGGCAGCATGAATTTGACTGGCGGGCTCAGGAAGCCAAGTTGAACTCTTTCCCCCAGTTGATGGTGCCTGTTGCGGGCATCAAAGTGCATGCACTGCATATTCCTGGCAAAGGTACTAACCCTAGGCCTTTGCTATTGCTGCACGGCTGGCCCGGCTCGGTGTTTGAGTTTCTTGACATCATTCCGCGTTTGACCGACCCGGCCGCTTTCGGCGGTGACCCGGCCGATGCCTTTACGGTGGTGGCGCCTTCACTGCCAGGCTACGGGCTTTCATTCACACCTGGACAAAAACGCTTCGGCATCAGGCAGATGGCGGATGCAGCCGCTGAGTTGATGACTGCTTTGGGTTACGCAAAATTCGGCGTTCAAGGCGGTGATTGGGGCTCGGCCATATCTGCTAGCCTGGGGCTGCACCATGCTGAGCGCCTGACCGGCATGCATCTCAACTTTTTGAGTGCTATCCGCCGCGACCCAGCGTTATATATAGATACGTCACCCGAGGTACAAGCATTTGTTGCCCAGCTGAAACAATTCTCAGCTGAAGAAACCGGCTATCAGATGATTCAGGGTACCAAACCGCAGACGCTGGCTTTTGCGCTCACTGATTCACCGGCAGGACTGGCCGCGTGGTTTGTTGAAAAATTCAGAACCTGGACCGATTGCGATGGCAATCCTGAATCAGCCCTTAGTCGCGACCAGATGCTGGCTGATATCAGTTTTTATTGGTTCACGGCTTGTATTGGCGCCTCTTTCTGGCCTTACTACGATCGCTTACACAGCCCTTGGATGGTTTCGGAGGGGAAGACTATCGATGTGCCGCTGGGTTATGCGCAGTTTCCATGTGAAATCCTGCGCCCGCCGCGTGTGATTGCGGAGAAAGTATTTAGCGATATAAGGCGTTGGAGCGTCATGCCCAAGGGCGGTCATTTCGCCGCCATGGAACAACCTGAGGCGCTGGCTTATGAGGTGGCGGCATTCTTTCGTGAATTAGGCTAAGGTTTAAAAGCAGGGTATTTTGAAGGCTGTATTGACCATACGACTCAATATGAAAAGTGATGAAGGCCAAAAGCCAAGTTAGATGGCTGAATTTGAAGGGTTAATACTTAATAAATTTGTGGTGAGCAGTACATAATCTCCACTCAAAATATCAATTTTTGAAATTTTGCCAATTCCTTAAACGGATCCAGCAACATGAAAATATTCAAATTGTTTTTGCTGCCAATCGCACTTGTGTTTATAGGCCAAGCCCAGGCTATTGGATGGAATGATCTCAAGCCTTATGAGGTAACGGATGCAACACCGATTGTTTTCAGTCCCAAGGCAAACACACTGGTTCTTGAAGATACAGAAGGCACATTGACCGTTGAGGAAGTCTTGAAGCGCAAAAATGAATTCAAGCCTCCATCAGAAATGGCACCCCTTGATACGCGCCATCATTACTGGATCATGCAAAAGGTCAGCAGCAAATTGGCGGTTGATAAAAACCTCAGACTTGAAGGAAATTGGAAAAGTATCAATACCCATGTCATCCGAGCCGATGATTCCATCGTGGCTTTAAAAACCGCTGGTTTTTTTGCGGGGAAATATTCTTTTTTAAGTGACATAGACCCAGCCTTGCCCTCCTCTGCAAAGGTGGCAAGCCGCGATGCATTGTTTATGCTTCACAGCGGCGAA
>Ga0209355_1000253_pt1 | contig 33022 bp, 34 predicted proteins | sample LauGreSBDMM110SN_3_FD_187563 | JGI IMG/M metagenome (GOLD analysis project Ga0209355, IMG submission 187563) | Freshwater lake microbial communities from Lake Michigan, USA - Sp13.BD.MM110.SN (SPAdes) (version 2) | ecosystem: Environmental > Aquatic > Freshwater > Lake | place: Lake Michigan... | reverse complement strand
TATTGATCTTGTTGCATCAGCAAAGTATCTTTTTGCCCCACCCTTTACTCCTAGGAAATTTACCATTGCTTGATCTTTTACTGGAAGCATTCCACCAAAGTTTCTTTTTCCAGATGCCGTTCCAAAAACTCCAGCAGGTCCTACGTCAGCAAGCACACGTCCTGATAAATTTGATTTTGATAAATCTTTGTCTCCTCTAACAACAGCGGCAACTGCCTGTTTAACAAAATCTGATTTTGTAAATTCACCACTCATTGCTGCAAATCTTGGATCAAACTTAGACTCTAAAACTATCAACTTTCTGCCTGGATTATTTGGATCAACCATTGTTGCCAACTTTTGTTCTGGTGAAATTAATCCATGAACATCTCTTGCAATTGTTGTTCCACGCATTTCTGCTAAAGCAGATTTTTCATCTAAGAATGGTTTAACAAAAACTTTAGATCCGTCTGGTCTTTCATAAATGCCACCAATTCCAGGAACTGGAAAACTTCTTCCACTTGATTCTGCAACTAATTTTCCAAAGTTTTTTGGTCTAACTTTGCCAAGATTACTATTTTTAATTTCATTATCAATTTCATCTAATACTGCATCTTGTTGTCTTACATCTTGAACTTGTTTAAAATTATTAGGCATTCCTAAAAATAATTTTTTCTTTTCTGCTTGTGCTTTTTGTTTTGCAACAAGTGCTTTAGCATATTCTATTGATCCTACACGGAATTTTGGTAATGTTGGATCATATCTTGGTCCACCCTTTATTTCTCCAGCATAAGGATCTCCTCCAGTTCCATTACCACGTAAAACAAAACCACCTTTATTTAGTCTTTGTAAAAATCCTTTATTTTCTTGTGCTGCATCTTTTGTTACAACAAATTCTCCTGGAGTTAATACTGCTGGAACTGTATCTTTATCTCCCGTTCCAGGAACAAAACCTCCTGATGCAAATTTCTTTGGACCTAATCCGCCCTTCATCATTCCTGGATTTATTCTTGCAAAATTTATTCCTGCAATATTTGCTTTTTGATATGCTGCTGCCAAAGCGGTTGCTGCAGAAGCCTCTGCTGTAAATGTTTGAATTAATCTTGAGTGTGATTGATTAAGGGATGTAGCAACTGTTGCTGCTTCAATTTGTTCGGAAGACATGTATCTAGTTTGATTACCTAAAAAGTTAGATTCTTTTCCTAGTCCTAAAAATCCATTTCTTAATGTTAAAAATAATTTAATTATATTTGCTGCACCGTTAGCAATTAAACCAAAAGTCATAAGTAATGCTGGTCCTACTAATCCAACTGCTCCAATTAACATTACAATTGCTTTTTTACTTCCGTCTCCAAGCCCGTTAAATTTTTCTAATATCCTTCCAATAAATTCTACAATAGGAGTTATTGCTTTAAGGAATTGTTCTCCAACTGGAGCAAGTGAAAGTTTAAGATTTTCTAATGATTTTTTAAATTTAGTTCCAGTTGCATTTTCTACTTTTGCAAGTTCTCTTTCTGAAAGAATTGCAAGTTCTTCTATTGATGCGCCTGCTAAACTTAATGTTTTTGAAGCCTGTGTTCCACTTTGTGTAACGTTTTGAAACAATGTTGACAAACGTGAAAATTGAAATTTACCAAACAACTGTTCAATGGCTCTTGATCTTTCTAGTGGGGCAAGTGTATCTAATGCCTGTGCAAACTGGATAACAGTATCTTTAATGTTTCCTTTATTTGATTCAACAATTCCATTAATGTTAACGCCTAAATCTAAAAGAAATGCTGATGCTTTCTTTGATGGATTAATTAAAGATGCAAGGCCAGACTTAAGTGCGTTAGCGCCTTCTGAAGCATTAATGCCACCCTCTTTCATTGCAGTCATAAAGAATGCAAGATCTTCAACATCTCCACCAAGTTGACGAATAACTGGTCCTGCTTTAGGAACTGCTATAGTCAAGTCTTCAATATTTAAAACTGTTTGGTTTTCTACAGCATTAAGAAAATCAATTTTACTTTTTAACTTATCTGCTTCAATTCCAAATGCATTTGTTAATGATATTGTAGTTTTTAAAGCATCTTCTTGTTCAACTCCACCAAGAACAGCAAGTCTTGTTGCTTGTGCAACTTGTGCCATTAACTCGGCACCCATCTTTCCACTAGCAGCAGCGTCTGCAGCCATCTCCATTGTTTTTTCAACTGCAACACCATACTTTGTAAATGATTTTGCTAGTAGTTCAATCTCTTTAAATGCTTTTTCTGTTTCACCAGAAGTTGTAAACATTTCACCATAAACACGTTTAAATCTAACTGCTTGTTTTTCCAAAGCCATAAATGTTTTTCCTGCTGTAGTTCCAAGCATTGTTAATGGAACGGTAAAACCAACCATTAACTGACGTCCAGCCCATTGTGTATTCTTACCAAAGTTTAGTAGGTTAGTAGAACCTTGTTTTAATAGTTGTCCAAACAATTGTTGTTTCTGTGCAGCAAGAGCAGTCTTTGTTGCTAAATGATCCATATCCAATGCAAGGGGTCTTACTGCTATTGATTGAATTGCACCGTTTGCTGTTCTACCCATTTTAATATATTGGGTCTGCATTGTTTTAAGACGTTCTTCTGATACCTTGCCAATTGTGTCATACTCTTGTTTAAAAAGCCTACTAAATGTTTTTGTTGCACCACCAGCATATCTAAAATATTCTCTAGTGGAAAACTTGTTTCTTTCTAATGAATCGGTAAAACTGTCAGCAGAACTTTTTATTGTCGTAAGACCTGCTGAAAACTTTCCAGTAGCATTTACTGAATTTATAAGATTGCTTTGTAGATTTGCTTGTGCTTTCGCAGCAGCGGAACTTGTAGTTGCAACTGAAGCATGAAAATTTGCAAGTTGTCTTTGAAGTGCTTTTAATTGTCCAAGTGCTTGAGAGGCGTCGAGATTAACCTCAATATTGGATTGTACATCAGCCACTCATAGCACCTCTTTACTTTATTTTATATATTAATTAAAGCACTATCTGACATGTTTGTTCCAGATGCTGCTTCAATAATTTTGTAAACTGTAGGTAAGTCTAGATTTTCCTCAAGAGACTTTAGGTCTTCTGATAAATCAGGCTTATATTGCTGCATAGCAATTTGAACACATTCCATAAGAATACTCATTGACTTATCGTTGTCTTCTGCTACTGCTGCAATACCCTCAAATTTCTTCATAAAAGGACGGAGTAGGGAAATCTTTAAAGGTCTAACTGAAACCTTTGTTCCGTCAATAAGAACTACAATGTTCTCATCTGCCTTTGTTGCTGCTGCCATTTGTTTCTCCTTTTGTTAAGTTAGTTAATTATATCACGAATAGGTTTATTTTTTAGTTAAATCTTCATAATCTAAGCCCATTCCAATACCAAACCCTGCTCTTGCTGCATTAGGACCTTGCAATGATAATACGTCATTACCGTCACTTGTTTGTCCACCACTAAAGACTCTTGCTTTCATGTCTTCCCATTCTTTTTGTCCCTTGCCATTTTCTGCATTTTTATCTAAATCTACTCCTTGAATTGCTGCCAAAAACTTTTTTTCTTCATAATCTAAATCTCTTCTTGAAGACAAAGTTTGCATTAATTCTGGAATAGAAAGAGATGCCTCTAACTCTTCATAGTTTTTCCATATGCCTAAAGTAAAAACCTCTGACTCTAGTTTTGCTAAATCTAAATCAAACCAACCTTCATCTTTGTCTTTTGAAATTTCTTTAATTGGTTTTGTTTCTTCTTTATCAAGGTCTTCACCTTCTTTATTTTTTTGTTTTATATTAATTCCCGCAGCAATTTCAATAATATCATATAGGGTATTAAGATCAATGTGCTCGTCTAGGTCTAAAAACAAATCTGGACTATATTGTTTCATGCATATTCTACAGCATTCCAACAAAATATCAATAGACTCTTCATCATTTTGTGATTTTTCAAGAAGGACAAATATATCCATAAACTCTCTCATATATTTAATCTTTAAAGGAGAGCACTCAAGAACTTGATTGTTTAGTAATACAATTTGAGATGTTTTAAATACTTTTGTAGCCATTAGTTAATTTTAGCACAAAACAATAAAGCCTACTCCCCATTATTTGAGAGTAGGCTATTGTTTACTTTTTTATTTAGGCTCCGACGTAGTTAGTACCGGATCCATCGTACCATGTACGGTCAACAATCTTACCGTATGTTGCTGTTGAATCATCTGGAAGCATACGGAATGAAACTTCAAACATAGAAGCCTCTTCACGCTTTGCTGAAACTGTAACTGCCTCAATTGAAAGAGCACGATATCCAACATATACACGCTCTACTGAGTCGGACTTGTCTCCATCACCAGTTCCTGGACCACATGCAACAAGACCACGCTCAAGTGGTACTTCTCCAATGTCTCCTGCTGAGAGTTGAAGAGTACGACCTGCTGATGTATTCTTTGTTCCTGTTAATGCTGCATCTTTTCCTGCGGTTGCAAGAAGTAAATTTTCTAATGTTGCTTCAGCAAAAGCGGTAGCAAGAGAAACTTGCATTCCCTGCTTGTATAGTTTAGCAACGTCAAGAACCTGATCTACGGCTACCTCGCCGAAATCTGGTGTGAAGGTCAATTCAAGACCATTCATTGTATAGCCAACATTTGTAAAGTCTGGGTCTACAGAAAGTGTAGACTTGTAAGACTCTGTAGCAACAAATGCAGGAATTGCTGTTGAACCTGTTGGTGTAAGTTTGTAGTCTGCAACGAAAATTGCTGCTGCACCTACGATAATATTTGTAGACGTACCACGTGAATATGCCATTTTTAACTCCTTTTTTCAATTTTTTTCTATATTAAGTTATTAAAGCATTGTAAGATGCCTTCTCTAAACTATTATATCAGCCTTTTTATGTATAATATGGGGCTAGGTCATTTATAGTATGATAGTCATACTCAATAATAAACTTATTCAAGGTAAGCCCACGTAGGGAAGATAGTTCTGTTAGGTCTCTAACTTCTTCTAGTTGGTAGACCTTTATGTCATGGAAATAGACATTTCTAATCAAAGGCACTGATAAATCTAAAAGAGGAGTTTCTCCATCTTGTTTTTTCATTGTCCATCTATTTAGGTCTTCTGCTGCTGCATCTGCTCTATCTAGTAATTGAGATAAAATTGTGCTAACATCTAAGATTTTGCTGGGAGTTGAATATACATAATACAACAACTGCTCACACTTGAGAGGATACAAACCACTTCTTCTATATCTAATAAGTCTGTCATATTGAACAATTACGTCTGGCTGTGTATTTAATGCAATGCCTTCATCATCATATTGCGTTGGTATGTCCACTCTGTTTTTGCTTAAGTCATCAATTGCTGCTGCGTTAGATGGTATTGTCAAAACACTAAGGCCGTATTCATTTAATGCTGCTTGAATAAAAGCATTTATCCAAATTGGTGGAAAGGGTAAGTTTATTATATCTTTTGCCATTTTACTCTACCTCCACATTAATGTTTGTAATCCAACGATAGCCAACTTCTCTACCCTTTGATTTTCCAATATTTGATCCTGCCCTTAAATTCTTTTTGTATACTTGTGGATTGCTTAAATGATCATAAATTCCAGAAGCCTTTAAGAATGTTTGTTTAAAGTAATAATTCATAAAGTTGTCAAATGTTTTTTCATAAGAACCTTGAACCCAGTCTCCTCCAGGATTTGAAACATTAACTGGATTTTTTGTAAAAATTTGTTCTCCACCAACATTAAAAGAAAGTACGGAAGCATTTCTTGGTTTAATTACAACTGGTTGGCCGTACTCCATAATTCTTGCTTTGTTGTAGAACGGAACCAAAGAACCTTGCTTAATTGATGTTGATTGTTTAAAATCAGACTTAATTGATAACCCAAGATTGCTTACAGTATGAGTAACCTCAAAAAGTCTTTTAGATGCCATTCCAACTTTGCCCCATTCATAAACATGGTGCATAGACATTGGATCCATTTTTGCATTTGCATCAACAAACATCTTTAATGCTTCTACTGTGTCTCTTCCTAAGTTATTTAAAAATACTGTTTTTCCTTTTTGTGCCCCTTCAAAAAATCCAAAAGAATAATCAACAATATTATTCATCTTTTTCATAAATTTTTTATCATCAAATTTAACTTGCATTAGTCAGCCCCACTTTGGTTTTCTGTTCTTCGTAAAACAACTTTATAATAATCTATTGTACCAAAAGGGTTTACAACTGGATCGTATGTGGCAATTTCATAGATTGTGCCTTTTCCAGAACGTTCTCCAGAAGTTTCTTGATATATAAGTTCATCCATACTGTTTCTTATGTTTGTAATAATAATGTTTGTAAGTGAGTTATTATCTTTATTTGTTGACTTACGAATGTCATTTTTAATTCTTCCAATAAGCATGTTTTCATTTTTTGTAAAAACCTTTGCCTTAATATCTTCTGCTAATGCAGTTCCGCCTGGAGTAAAATTAACAATAACACTTTTGTCAAAAATCCAATTCTTTAAGCCAGAGCCATACATATCACGCTGAATAGTTGGATAATATATGTCTGCAATCATTGGATACAAAAAGTCTGTTGCTTCGGATGGCATTATAAAACTCCGATTTTAACTCTGGAATCTGATATATACTTTGAAAGAATTTTATCAACTAAAAGATTTCCAGTACCATCTAATATTGATTTATTAAACTGAAGTTTAAATTGATCTGTATTATAAGTAGTTACGTATCTCTTATAGTAATCAAGTTTGCCAGTACTAATGTCATCCATTAGCATTAATGTTGCTTCTTTAATATCAAGTGGTACTACTTTATATCCCGTTTCTAAAACAAAAGTAAAATCTGATTGGTTATCAAAAGAGTTACCGTAACCAATTGGTCCAAGCCAATCTGATTGAGCAGTTGGCAAAAACAATGGAGCCTGCTCTGATCTATTATACTCTTCTCCTGGTATGTCTTTAATAATTGCAGTACCATTATCGCTTAACTTATAGGTAACTCCAAAAATTGCAGGAGTTGCTAAACTGCTGTCATACCAAAGGATATTGTCTTGATACACTTTTAAAACTTTGTGACTTCTATAATTTAGTGGAACATAGTCAGTTCCAAGTCCTACGTGCTCGGTTGTTTTCTTTTTATAATAAAATCCTTCTTGGAGAACTGCATCAATAATAGATCTGGCTAAAAATTCTTGTTTTTTATATTCTGCAATTTCAGTTGCTGTTGTTGCTAAATCATTTGGATCGGCATATGGTCTATAAATTTCAAGGCTATCTTGAACAACAATGTCGGCGCCTGCTCCACTTTCGGCTTCATAGATTGTAAGGGTATAGGATCCATCATATTTTACGTAGTCGTCATCTAAAACATAAGATACTTTTTTGTTGGCATTTGAAGTAACTTCTTCTTCAATTTCTGTAAAGTCTGGGCTTTCAATAACTAATAAATAATCAGCATAAGCACTTGGAACATCATAGGTAATAGTGATTGGGTATGGCGGAAGTCTTAGTACTTGCATTATTTAATACCATAGTGCTTTGCAAGTTCTAGAGCGCTAGCCTCTCTAACTGATTTGTGTTGTAGGTATATATCAAGAAATTCTGTTTTAACAATATTATACCCTCTATCTATGTGTCCGTATGTATCAAAATAAAGGTTTTTATCAGAGTAGATTACTGCCTGACTGTTTTGTTCTTTTACTTCAACAATCTTTTCTTGAGTTGTTTTCTTTACAGTTGACATTTTACTCCTTTGTTATTATTATATCAGATTTAATTAAAAAGGGCAGAGAACGAATCCCCTGCCCTAGATAATTGCTTAATGATTAGGAAGCAGCAATGTCCTTGTAGGCAATTGCATCTTCTTCTTCAATTTGAACACCAAAACGTACGAATACGGTGTATTCAATTGTATCTTTCTTTGGAACATATTGACGATTGACGGTAATATCCCGTTGGAATCCCCAAATACGGTTCTGTGGGAAAGTAAGATCGACATAATCTGCTGGGTAGTAAGGAACTTCCATTACGTCAACGCCAAGTACACGAGTGGTACGGGCTCCTCCGAATGTTTGTCCTACGCCATCAAGATAGTCTTGACGATTTGCTTGTGTGCTACCGTTACGGCTTGAGAAAGCCTCAGAAATAGCATCTGCAAGAGTACCGTTGTTACGTACGATGCTTTGGAAAACATCTGTACCTGCATAGAACTTAAGATTGTTCTTAAGTGCACGATACTTACGTGGCATTGCATTGATAATGCCTTGCATAACTGGAGTTGTCCAGTTATCGCTTGAAACTGCTGGAAGAACTGAATCGTGTGCGTGACCCGCTCCGCTTCCTGTTGTAATTTTTTTAACAAAGCCTTCCATAATAGCAAGGAATGATCCTGTTGCACCATCTCCGTTAATAGCCAAATCTTCGATATCATTACCGAATGCGTTGGTCATCAAACGAACAAGATGATCTTCAAGAGCAGCACCTTCAATATTATCTTCTAGACCTTCTGATGTAACTTCCCAATCAAGACGAATCTTTTTGGTTGTTAATTCTACTTTAGAAAAAGTAGCACCAGCGTTTGTATATGCACCGTCGCCTTGAGAAGCAGCACGAATTACACGCTCACCAACGTTAACTTTTTCAAGTTCCATTGTATTTGCTCGCATTGTAACTCTACGTCCGTCTTTCGCAAGAACAGTTGCATCCCAAACATAATCAATAAATTGACGAGCCTGTTCAGGTCGTAGAATTCCACTACCTGCTGCACCCGAAGGATTTACAGCATTTGCTCCGGATGTGATTCCAGAAAGAGCGGTAGGAATATTTCCTAAGACTCCTGCTGTTGGAGTAGTTACTCCACCGATTCCACCAGATGCGAAACCTCCGTCTGCGTTATACAAGCCTGAGTCGGATGCTCCACCACTACCTGGTTGGTTTTTAATAATTTGTTCTGACATATTGTTCACCTCCAAGTGAATTTCTACTTAAACAGGTCGGATTCTGTGAGGAACCTTCCGCCCCATATTGACTTTTGAACCATTTCTGGCTCCTGAACAATCTCACCGAGATCGCCAGACTTGCGGAAAGCGGTGTCTTGCTCTACAGCATCCACTCTTTTTCCAAATTCATCGTAAGAATCCTTAACTTCTTTAACCTCACCGGAAATGTTTTGGATTGACTTACTTAGATCAGCAATTTGAGCCTGTAGATTTAATACAGTCTCATCATTTAATGATTTAACCATTGCTGTTAGATCGCCAAAGGCATTAGCAAGAGTATTCTTGATTTCAGCAATTGCTTCAACTGCAGCGTCATCAGACTTAGCGATCTCTTCTGTTTTTTCAACAGTCTCGACAACTTCTTCTGATTTAACAATCTCAGTTTCAACAACTGCTTCATTTGTTTCAACTGCAACAGTTTCTGCAACTTCAGCATCTACGCTTTTAGTTACAACTGTCTCAGTTGCCTCTGGTACGACCTCAACATTATCAACAACGTTTGTTGTCTCTTCTGTCATAGGACTTACCTCCTTTTGCATCTTAATTGCACTAATGCCTTTTGCACTATCAACTAAGAACTTTATCATCTTATCTTTGTCTGTATCAGATTTTTCAACAAAACCTATATTTTTCATTTGGCTTCCGCTTGTAGGACTTAATTCAAAATCATTTTCTGAAATCATAATCAATCCAGATTCTTTGTCCCAAAAAACATTTTCTACTGCAAGGTCGGCAATATCGCCTTTCATAATGTTTACCCCATTAACTTTTTCAATTGATACAACACTAGCAAATTGGTTTGCTGGACTATCAACAAGGGATAGTTCAAATAATTCATAATCTTTAATAATTCTAATTGGGCGATCAACTTTTTCATCATATCCATCATCCCATTTATTCATAATTCCACCGATTGAAAATCCAGAAAGGGTACCGTCTAAAACCTTTTCCCAAGTGTTTTGTGCTCCTTTTGAAACGTAAGCAGAAACAAAAACTCCTGAATAAAACTTCTTTGAGTCGGCATCGAAGTACTTATCTTCTTTAAATGAAACCATCTTACCAACTGCAGATGGTTGATGCATTTCTCTTATGTTTCCTTTAAACGCAGCAAATGCTTTTATGCTTGCATCACTTGTTACAATGTCATTTTGTTTGTCTAAATTATCAAGAGTTGCAAATCCCGAAACAATTCTGCGCTCTTGATCAATCTTTGAGATTGGCATAGACAATCTAAGATTGTTGCCATCCGATTTCCAATGCGCTTTATTAATGATATCCATATCCTTACTATTATACCAACTATTTTAATACTTTTTGTTAATTAGAAGATCTGCCTTCGCCTTGTGCATTTCTTCCAGCAATTGTGGATGGGCTATCAGAATTATTGTTTGCTCTTTGTGAATCTCTTTCTCTATTCCCTGCTAAATTTGCTCTAGCATCTGTTTCTTGTCTTGGACTCATTTCAAATGGAGTGTCTCCATCTTTAATCATTGGCAATCCAAGTTTCTCTCTTGCTTCATTTGGCATCATTACTTGGGTTTTAACATACCGTTCAAGAATTTGAGACTGAGAAATTTCATCAGTAAGCGTAAGTTCGTTAAATTTAAGTTCAAGAATGTCGGTTTTTTCACGAATAATTTTGTTAATTAGTTTTGATATCTCATTCTGTGCTGGACGAGAAACCTGTTCTTTAAATGTGCGATCCTGTGCAAGTGCGTTGGCAATTGACCCAGAATCTCCTCCACCTAATTTAGACAATGGAACCTGATGGGCCACTAGAATATCGTTTCTGTTTTGAAGTCTATATTCTTTAAAAGATCCTTCTTGAACGCCATTTTCAATTGGCTTCATGTCAAACTCAACTTTACTATTTTCAGTATCTCCTGGAAGCGGAATATACAAAGTTCTGTGAGACTGACCTTTTAATCCAGTTTGTAAAAATCTAAACATTTTGTCTTCTGCATCTGCACTTAACTTAGCGCCTTTAAGTGTAATGATATATCTTGGCACTGCCTTGTTCTCAAAGTAATCAATATTGTAGTTTGATGCAAGTTGATCACCAATAAGTGAAGCAAGGGCTGAAATAATATCTGGAACTCCATAAAAAGTATTTAATGGAGAGTATTGTTTAAAATGAATAACCTCATTTGGTCTTGTGTCTGTTGTTACTGGGTTTTGATTCTTTGCCCCAAAATTTCTAAAGTATGTAACTGCTGGCTGGATAATCTGAACATATCCGTCATTTAATCTGCGAACACGCATTGTTGTTGATGGAATGTGACCAATGTAACCGATTTCTCCTGTTACTTTACGACCAACTTCCATGTATCCGTTTCCAGTTGCCTGAACGTCTACATAAATTTTTTCCATAATTTTTGTAAAACTATCATCATCGTTAAGATTTTCTAACCAATCACGCATTTCAATCTTTGCTCTTTCAATCCTTTTACGAGCACGGCCAAGAGAATTTTCGTCCTCAACGTTTTCAAGTTTTAGCATGGTACGTGAAGAAACAACAAAATCATAGCCAAGACCAACAACGTTTTCTACTTTAGCGTCAATTGCTGCGTGGTTTGCAAAAGATGTATCGTAGTAGTTTGCTAATTCATAAAGGTTATAAGGTGGTGTGATTACATCAAAAAGTCCATAACCATTTCTAACTGCTGCTCCTGGATTTATGGCTTTTGATTTTGTATTGTCTGTTCCAGACTGAACCGCATTTGCGCTATCTAAATATGCGGTATTTGGATCTATTGCTTTGCCAATAGTACGAGCAACACGTCTTTTAAAGTTTTGATCAAGATTGTTTAAATTTTTAATAAAATCCCAGTTTTTATTAAAAGGATCGTTCTTTTTAAATTCATCATCTTTGTCTGCAAGATTGTCAATACTTGCACCAATGTAGTACTCTTCTTCATCAATCATCAGAACCATGCTCCTTTATTGTTTGTTGTGCTGCATGAACTGCGCCCAAATCATTCATATTAGGAATGAGTCCTTCTTTCATTCTAGAAATTTGCTCAGAGTATTCCATCTCACTTACACGATTTACTCCAGGATGAAAAACTGGTTTTCCTTCTGGCTGACCCCAATATTCTGCTGCTTTGCGTAATTCCATGATCTTTTCAAGATCACCTTTACGTGCAGGAATGTTTAAAAGGTTTCCGTGACCATCTCCAAAAACCTTGCCATTGGGTTTTTCCCAAAAATATAAACCCCAATCATAGTTTTTTTCAATAAGTTTTATCTTGGACTTACCAACTTCTCCTGGTTTTTTCTCTCTCATAACCATTAGTATACCATATTATGCTGGAGGTAATACAGAGTTTTGCCAAATAGCGTCTTTAATTACAGAAACCTCATCTGTTTCTATGTAAATTCCTTCATTATCATCTACAATAATTTTATTTGTTCCAGTATAGTTATTATAAACCTCACCAGCATTAACAATATACCTACTATCCCTTCTTTTAACTAAAACGTTATTCCAATCTGCGACTGGAAACTCGTTTGTAACGGTGTCCCAATATGCCCAACTCTCATCGTTAACTTCATCCCATGATCTATAAACATTGGACAATTCCAACTGTGATCTTGTTCCTTTATAAAAAGAAATATTGTTAAAGGTCATAAGATTTCTTAAATTAATTTTTCCATTAAAAGCATTAACGTTTAAGTTTGTTGGAAAAGACATACCTAAAACTGTCCATCTCTGAATACTAAGCGTTGGATCAGAAACATACAATCCGTCTACATAATAATCAATTAAATTATAAGAAAGGTTGTCAGATTTTGTTTTTGCAAAAATTCTTCCTCTATCTGCATTTGATGAGTTAGCCTGAATGTAAAATTCTATAGTGTCAACAGCATTTTCTATTTCAAATATTAAAACTGGGTTTTGTGGAAAACCCCATAAGTCTAATCTTAAAAATAATTGCATGGCACTTATAGAAAAAATATCTATTTCTGTTGGATTAACATCAACAGAGATTCCACGATATAGATTAGTTGTTCCTCCTATTAATTCAATACCGCTTTTTCTTGTTAGGTAAAGATATGGTGCACTTTCTTTGTCAATTAAATATGAGTTTTGCGCCTTGTAGTCATAAAGTTCTGTTGATCCAGATTCTTGCTCTAAAACATATGGTTCTATATCTATTGCATATCTGGTTGTTATTGGATTAGGTTCTGTTGCATTAAAAGTTTTTGCAGCAAGTTCTAACTTTCTTAAAGAAACTTGATTGTGTAAAATACCAAAAACTTTAAAGGTCAAAAGATAAACTATTGCAATATTATTAAAATCAACTGTTTTTGATGGATAGATCAAGTAGTTGTCAACAACTTCAAACCTTTTTGTTTCCCAATTTGCTTCTTCATTTAAATCAAGAATTTTATTTTTAAGTGCTGGCATTGTTGTTGTGTATTCAAAATCTGTTTGTGTAACATTTTCTAAAATATTTTGAAAAGTAACAAATGCTCTTACGTTAGAATTATCTGTATTGATTGATTCACTATTGTCTATCCAATATCCAGACTCTTCTCCGCTTTCTTCATCTTGAATTTCTGATGGTGATGGATAGTCAAGATTAAATTGAATAAAATCAATGTCTAAGACTGTTTCTTCTAAAACATTTAAAGAGTTTTTTGCAAGGGACGACAATGGAGTATAAGATTCCCAATAGCCAAATGTTGCAATATCAATAAAAAATCCACCATAGTCTTCAAAAGAAAACAGGCTATAACTTCCAACATGATCAATAAAATTAGCATTTGCAACTGCTGTTCCGTCTTCTTCAAAATAAGTGCTTATTGTATTTGTATGTTTAAAAGTGTTTAAAGATACTTTATAAATATTGCCAGTAAACATGTTTGATGAATTAGGCCTACTTCCAATATACAACTTCAATGACGATGGGTTTGAAAAGAATTGAGACAGTCCATCTACTAGGCTTTCTTCAAGTAATTTTGATATTTGAATTCCCGCAGAAAAAATTCCTGCTGGGCAGGCTACTGATTTAATTACTACCGATGGATCACCTGAAGCAAGATTATGTCTAAATAAATATTTTAAATTTCCTGACTCTCTTTCAATACTAAAACTACTGCTTTCTTTTTGCAAAAATAATAAGGTTCCATCTTCATCTTCTGTAACCTTAAAAGTTCCAACAATGGAGTCTAAAGAGTTTGAAAGAAAAGAAAGGTTTTCAAAATAAACATAAGAGTTGTCAGTCCATTCATTAGATGGCTTTAAAGTAAAAAATTTATTTGTTTCATTTTGAATTAATTTATTATCGGCTTCTAATTCTCTGATAGTCTTTGTTCCAGAAGATCCAGTTAGAACAAAGTTGGGCAGGCTATAATTTGGTGTTTTTAATCTTACAACATCTGGAATTAGTGTATCTGCTGATCCAGAACTCCAGGCTCTAGTGGTTGGAAAAGTAACGTTGTTACTATAATTTGCAAAAGAATAATCTATTTCTGCAGTAGAACCCCCATAATATGAATCTATAATCTGCGGTGTTCTTGGAACTCCCTGACCTAAAATATAATGAATTTTTGCAGCATTGTTTAAAATAGAATAAGGATATATAGCAATACAATCTATTTTAATTTGATCTACAAGAGTTTCATAAGCGTAAATTCCAATCCAATCATTACTCTTGGTAGAGTATTCAACTGAATATTCAGGTGGGAGGGTCATGGTAGAAGTGTTTATTGAAAGAGTGCCAACGTCTTCTCCGTTTACCATAAGTGTTGCTTGATCTCTAATAAGTTTAATATGGATAATCATTGGCCTAAACCATTCGCCAACATAATGTGAAACAAAATTTCCATCAATAGCAAGAGTTAAAAAACAATCTTTTACATATAAACCATCTGTTGATGATACTGGACCTAAAATTCTTTTTGCATCTATTGTATTTGCATCTGCTTGTAACCAAAATTCTAAAGTATAGTTATTGTTTCTTCCAGATTCATTTAAAAATCCATATCCTGGAAAAATAAACGATGGTTTAGTATTAACAATTAAATCTTGTTCTTCTGTAAAAATTTCAACATCTGTCCATGATTCTTGTTGATCTTCCCAATAACTCCAACTTTCATCTTGAACTTGATCCCAGGTTCTATAATCAATTACTTCTGAGTGTGGAATTATTTCAACAGCCCTAACAGAACCATAGACAAGTGGAACACCAAAGTTTTTGGCAGTTAAAGAATTATTTTCTACAACATAATATCCTTTTTCTGCATTAAGTCCATAAGCATCTGCATCAAGAACTGCTTCCAATGACAAATTTATGTCAGTTGGAAAAGTTTCTTTTGTTTGGCCCAGTGATGTTGCATTAAACTCTTCGCTATGTTGGCCTACAGTAATACCATTAAATTGAACATCATAGTTGCCTGAAACTCCTCCATCAGAGGATATAATTTTAAAAACAATCTTAAACTCTGCATCAACATTTGTTGGAAATGTAAATGTTTTTGAGATTGGGATCCAGTCATTTAATTCAATGTCTGTAATAGTTTCAAATACTGAAGTTACTACTGCTGGATCTCCACTTGAATACTCATAGCCAATAGCAATAGATTGAATCCTTGAAGTTTTTGCATAATAGTATGTGCTTATAGCAAAAGTTTGCAGTGGAGCATTTAACTCTTGAAAGTTTATTAAATTTGCACTTTTTAAATAAGAGGTTACTGCTGCACCAGTAGGAGTTGTTGGAACAAAAACCTTACGATGACTATTTGTAAAAGGCTCTGTTTGCTCTATAAAATTTTCTACTGGGACTGATCCTGATGTGACTGTTCCGTTTGTTAGAGTCCAAGTACTGATATTTCTTTGTGCTTCTGATATTAAAGATATGTAATCTGCTGAATCATCTAATGGCCAAATTGCAAGCGGATGCTCGGCAAAAATTTTCTCGGCATATAAATTAGAAGCAGTAGTCATTATTACTCTATTTTACCACACTAAGGCTTAATTTTAGTTGCTAGTTTCTAATTTTATTTCACAGTAATCTGTTGTGCAATACATTTCTCCAACGGAATCAAGATTCTCAATACCGTCATAAATTGCATCAAAGTTAATGTGAGCAACCTTTCCAACATAACCATCGTATTCTTCTTTAGTGATTTGTGTGTATGGTTGTTGTGGATAAGTATGATTTCCCATTGGAAGGAAAGAAACTGCTTTTAATTGACCTTCGTACATATGAAGTGCTGGAGCAATATGTTTTGTTTCTGTTTCTTTGTCAAAAGATAAAGTCACAGATACTCCATTGTCTGACCAATACTTCTGTGTTGTTGCAGCAAGACCAATCTTTTCAAACAAACTTACATCCTTCTCTGATCTTGGATGTCCTGAAGATACTGGGAAATATACTACTGTAGTATTTGCTGAGACTAGATCGTCTTCAATTTTATACCCTGCTGCTTTAAATAAATGTAACATTGGATCTGTATTTCCAAAACGAATTGCACGTAAGAAGTATTCTCCACCAACAGACCAGTGAACTCCTGGAGATGCTCCGGAAAGTAATGAAACTGATCCTGAAGGTTTCACGGTAGTTACACGAATTGACTCACGAACACATAGCCACTCTGAATATCGCTTATCATAATGACGAATCTTGTTGTATCCTTCGTCCATCCACTGTCTGGTTGTTGGCATTCCGTTTGTATCAGTAAATGATGCAATGCCAGTTAACGATGTTCCAATTCTACGGTTTCTTTGCATAATACCGTTTGTAATTTGCCAATGTGTTGGAAGCAATGTTACAGTCTTTCCATAAAGATATGCGAATTTTAAAGTACGCATAAAATCTTCTTTATCTGTATGACGATTTAAATGAACCTCAACTAATGTACATAACTCATAAGATTCTAGTGGTTGTTCTGCACAAGGATTGAATCCCATAACACGATAGTCTTTTCCATCTGCTGGATCTGCTAGTCTTCCATAATTTCTTGCAACATCAAGCCAAATAAAACCAGGCTCTCCATTATCTGCAATTAAATCCACATAATCTTCATAATGAGTTCCAACTTCAGCAGAAATAGAGTTATTACTCATCCATGCCCATCCTGGATTTTCTGAATCAAACGAGTTACGATCTGGAAATAGTTCTGAATTTTTAAGATTAATAAAATCTTTATCGTTTGGGTTTCCAAGAGCAAGTGTTGCAGATCTGCGAACATTGCCAGAAACAACACACGTTCCAATAAGATTTACAATATCTACAATTGCTCTAGAATCAAACTTCTCTCCTGCTCTAGAGCCAATTACTTTACGGATCATTGTATGTAGATCCATTAATGGTTTTGGACCGCTTGCAACGCCACCAAAGCCCTTAATTGGGGCTCCTAGAGGGCGTATCAGATCATAGTTAAATTCTTGAATTGGTTGATTTGCTCTTAAGAATGAATTGAGCAAAAGTCTAACGGATTCTACCCATCCTTCACGAGTATCTGGAATTTCATATACAGATGCTGGTTCTGTTGGTGCATAGATGGATAGATCTTTTTCTTGACCTACCGTGTCAAATCCAACTCCAATACCAAGCATTAATGCATCCATAACCCAGGCAAATAAAGATCCTGGATCGTTACGATCAATGTCTCTTGTTGAAACCATTGCACAATTTTGAAGGGATGCAGAGTTTTTTCTTTCCATTGTCATTGGGGTACCAAAAGCCCAAAGACCTCTTCCTGGAGGTGTCCACTTAAGATTAAACATACGGTCATATGCCTCTTGTGCTGATTTTTGTGCTTTATAGTCGTTCCAAGGCAGTCTGTTTTCTTTTGCATGATTCTTCTGTACTGAATACATACCCTCGATTACTCTTTTACAAACCTCATACCATCTTTCCTTAGTGCCGTCATCTTTTACACGGGAGTAAGTGCGAACAAAAGTAATCTCTCCTAATGAGTTTCCACCTGCATCTTTGAACCCAAATGGTGGTTCAATCTCTATATATTTGTTTACAAAATCATCAGAAAAGCGAAAAGAAAATACGTCAGACATAATACCCCTTAAATTTAATTATATGTTTTATTATAGCAGAGTTTTTATTTTATAACAACTCTCAATGTTTAGAATAGGTAGAGATTTTATTTTTATAAAACTATTTATAACTTTTTTTATGCCAATAAAATTTTTTATATCCTCCAATAAATAAACTTCTAACTTTTTTTCTTTGTTTTTCTAAAATTCTTAAATCAAAATTTTCATTAAAAGTTGCAGTCCAATTTTCTCTTTTAAATGGAAAAACTTGTATTAAGGGAGTTCCTTTTTTTATTGTTCCTTTAAATCCTTTGTCTACAAAAAATGAAAATAGTCCATCTGACATAAAAGTATCTGTATCAATAATTGCAGAAACTGCATGCAATGGAATATAATCTTGGTGTTGTGGTTCCATAAATAAACAACTGTAGCCTTCCTCTGTTTCTACAATCCAAGCCATGTTTACTCTAAATAAGTAATCTGTAAAAAAATTATGATTAAATGGATAATGAGATATTTGCCCTATTTTGTGAGAACCGATAAGAGGTGTATTTAATTTTGTATATTCTTCTGATATGTTAAAAATTTTATTATTTTCAGTCGTATCAATATTTATGTCTACTGGACATAATAATAAATATCCACTAGTAATTATATCAAAAATTGCCTGACAACCTTTTATTGTTGTTACATCAACTGGTTGATTTTCTTGCACAATATAACTAGGTTGGTCTTTATACCATTGCGGAATATTTTTTGACATTGGTATTGGTGCAGGAAAAACATCAACCATTTTTGAATATAAATAATTAAATGATATTTTTTTGCTTTCTTCCATTAATAAATTATAGCATTAGTCTGGTCGGTCAAATGCTAACATGTTTTCAGTAAAGAAGTTATCGTATGGTTCGCAGTTAATAGATATTTTATCCATTTGAACTTCTACATTTTCAATTGCTCCAATAGGTACCCAAGTTCCTTGTTCATAGTTATAAACTTCATAAGTACTATCTATGTTTGGTGTTTGTAAAAATTGTGTAATTCCATCTTTTTTAACTAAAACATAGTGTGCGGGTGTGTATAAAGTTCCATTGATATAAATAAAACTATCAGCAGTTCCTGGATCTACAGACATAACTGTTGTTTCAACAACACGATCATTTGATAAATCTATGTCAGAAGATGTCCATTCCCTCCAATTTGTTCCTGTTGTGTCTTCACCTAAATCCATTGCATATATAACATCTCCAACAACTAAATCTTCAATAAACTTAGTACCTGTTGGTGTCAATACTTTTGTTTGAACTGCAATTGAATCTCCCCACATACTGTATCCAAAAAAGTATGCACCGAAGGCACCGAAAGCACCGAAGGCACCGAAAGCACCGAAGGCACCGAAGGCACCGAAAGCACCGAAGGCACCGAAGGCACCGAAGGCACCGAAGGCACCGAAGGCACCGAATGGAGTAAAACTAAATGCTGCAGGTGTTGTTACTTGGTTAGAGGATGCTGAGTTTGCTGAGTTTCCATTAGCATTTGTTGAAAATACTTGATAGGATTGTGATGTGCCAGCAGTTTCTGCAACTAATCTTGTTGTAATTGCTGCTCCAACAGCATATGTTGGCCCATCAGAAGAAACTACTGTATTACCAGTAATGGCACTTCCGCCTGTTGCATTAATTGTCCAGTTAACTGTGTCTCCTTGTGGAGAATCTCCATATGTTGTAGTGGTTCCAATTGTTGGTGCTTGAGGTACTGTTGTAACTGTTACAGAGTTAGATGCAGCAGATGCAGCGGAAGTTCCGTAGTCATTTGTTGCTGTTACTGTAATTGTTGTTACTACGGTACTACCAAAACCAGTAATTATTAATGGAGAAGAGGCTCCTGTTACAGTATGTGTTGCGCTATGTACAGAACAATATCCTGATGCTGTATAAGATGTAGCAGCATTTCCTGAAGTTGCAGGAGTAAAAGTAACACTTATGGCACCGTTATTATATGCTTGTCCAGTTCCAACATTTGTTGCAGTACCTATTGTTGGTGCATCTGGAGCAACAAAGTTATCCTGTGCTGCTGACTTGATACCTCTTTTTTTACTAACAGCCATTTATTACTCCTTTTTTTTATTATATCAAACTATTATGCTGACAAATCTCCCATTACAACCCAAAGATTTGCTGCTCTCTTAAACAATGTTGCTGATGACCATTGTGCACGTAATTTTAATCCAGGAGTTGCATTTACTGTTGTTGTTCCTGGTGTTACTGCTTGAATTGTCACTGCTCCAGTATTTGTTCGAAGAATGTCAATTGATGTTCCAATTGGAAAGTCAAAGGTAGCATCTGTTGGAATTGAAATTAAAACTGCAGATCCACCTGTATGTGAAACTTCAATTAATGAATCTCTTTCGTTTGCTGCTGAAAGAGTGTATGCTGCTGTTTTTTGTATAATTGGTGTACGTGATGGAACACCTTCTTTTGTTTGTGTACCGTCGGTAAAAATAAATCCACCAGCAGTTGTGCTAAGAACCGCAGTTCCGTTAACCTTTAAATCTTTTCCTGAAGCAAGGTTAATGTTTTCAGAAGATGTCCAAGAATCTGTAGCATCTACCCAGTTGAAGGTCTTATCTGTTGCGCCTTTAAGTGTGATACCTCCGCCATCAGCAGTTACATCTGATGGAGTGGCAACATCACCAAGAACAATATTCTTATCATCAACAGACATAGTGGTTGAATTAATTGTTGTAGTGGTTCCATTTACTGTTAAATCCCCTGAAAGTGTAAGGGCTGCTGCGTTTACGGTTCCAGTAAATGTTGGACTAGCAAGTGGTGATTTAGCGTCTAACTGTGTTTGAATTGCTGAAGTAACGCCATCAACATATCCAATTTCAGTAGAAGACACGGTTGAAGAGATACCAAGTTTGGTCCAGTCAATTGCTGCAGATACGTTAATGTCATCATTAGCAATTGTTCCATCAAGAATTTTTGCAGAAGTAACTGCACCATCTGCTAAATCTCCAACAACAATTGTTCCATCAGCAATCATTGCAGATGTAACGGTTCCTGAAGGAAGAGTTACTGTTCCTGTAAACGTAGGTGAAGCAAGTGGTGCTTTAGCATTTAACTGTGTTTGAATAGCAGAGGTAACTCCAGCAACATATCCAATTTCAGTAGAAGTTACAGTTCCAATTGAAGTATTTACAGGAAGAACGGTATCTCCAGTAAATGTCTTTGCTCCTCCAAGTGTTTGGGCTCCTGATTTTGTTACAAGATCTGCTGTGTCTGAAATACCGTGAACATTTGTTGTATCTTGTTCATGAGAGGTAACATCTGCTACTAGTGCAAATGTTCCTGTTGCATCTGGAATCATTATTGTACGATCTGCTGTAGGATCTGTTGCTGCTATGGTGGTTTCATAACCATCTGCTGTGGTACCTTCAAAAGTTATTGCTTGAGAAAAAACTCCGGCATTTGTTATATCTGTTAAGTTTCCTGTTGTAATAACTGTTCCTGTTGCATCTGGAAGAGTAATAGTGCGGTCTGCAGTTGGGTCTGCTATTGCTAATGTAGTTTCAAAAGCATCTGCTGTAGCACCTTCAAAAAGAAGTGAAGTAGTAAAAGTTTGTCCCAATGCTACTGCATTATCTACATATGTTTTATTTACTGCATCTCCTGTATTTGTTGGTGTTGGTACGTTAATAATTTTATGGGTTAAATCTAAATTAATATCACCAGTCATCACTCCGCCTGCTTTTGCTAAACGTTCAAGGACGTCTGCTGCCATTGCAACTGTACCAGTTGTGTCAGGGAAAGTAATTGTACGATCTGCTGTGGGGTCTGTTACTGTTAAGGTAGTTTCAAAAGCATTTGCTGTAGCGCCTTCAAAAACAATTCCTGTTGTAGCATTAATTGTTGTGCTGTTAATAGTAGTAGTTGTACCACTTACTGTTAAATCTCCTGATACTGTAACGTTTCCACTACCGTCGGCTAAAACTACTGTACCTGTTGCGTCTGGAAGGGTAATTGTACGATCTGCTGTGGGGTCTGTTACTGCTAGGGTAGTTTCAAAAGCGTTGGCTGTGGCACCTTCAAAAGCAATGCTTGAACCAAATTGGGGGTTTACTGTACTGTCTGCGTCCATGAAGTAATCAAGGCTTAGCCAGTGGTTGGTGCCATCACCAATTTTAAATTTATTAGTATCTGACTCGTAACCGATTTCTCCGGCTGCAAGGATCGGGCCGTTGCCACTGTTGGTTGATATCCATTGGGCTGCAGTGCCTCGTCTCTGTTGCATTCTTGTTGCCATAATTTACTCCCCCTATGTACTTCTTTATTTATTATAACATACGATTAATTAAAGTTATCTATTGGACTTCCGCCATCAGAAGTAGTTAACCATTCTACCGTAGCATAATTTCCTGCGTCAAGTGACGAAGAAAAAATATCATCATAAAATCCTGCTTCTTGAAAAGTGGTAACAACAAGTCCCGTTCCATCAATTGCAGTATCATGAATATGTTGTTGCAAATCTGCAGAATCATCAAATGTTGCAATCATAATCCAGTCTGCAGCATCTGTTGAATAGATCATAAGGTGCTGTGTGGTTGTATTAAAGTATATTTGTCCATCTACTGGTGTTGCTGGATTACTTGATTCCGTTGGAACAACGTTTGCATTTCCAGCAACCGTATCAACATACAACTTAGTTGCTGCGTGTGTATTTTGAGTCGGAGTGGCAACTGTAACTACTCCACCAAAGGTACCAGTTGTGGCTACGTTTAAGCCATTCTTTACCTTAAAGTCTTTATCTACTGTTGCCATTTATCCCCCTACTTTTTTGTTAAGCCTCGATGTATGTTTTGCTAACTTTAACAACTGTATCTACTGATGCGCCAGTTACCTGAAGAAGAACGTTTCCAGCACTGTAAACAGCGTTTGTTGTTCCTAATTCAGTATTGCTAACTACATCAGCATACTCTGTTAAGTAAACGTTATTGTTTCCATCAACTGTTACAAGCATTTCAATTACTTCAATATCGTTGCCAAGTTTCATTTGAACAATATATTTAGCGCTTGAGTATGTGCTTGCTGACCAAGTGTCAATAGTTGTTGCTGAGGTTGAAGCGGTTCCTGTTGCAGATCCAAGAAGGGTATCTGGAAGAGCAATGCTTGTTGCAGTTGCTGCACCAAGTACTGGAGTAACAAGAGTTGGTGTATTAGCAAATACTAATGCGCCTGTTCCTGTCTCATCTGAGATAACTCCTGCAAGTTCTGAAGAAGATGTTGCAGCAAGTGCTGAGATCTTACTTGCTGTAGTAATACCATTTGTTGCTGTTGCAGCATTTCCGGTATACTCTGTTGCAGAAAGAACTTGAGTTCCATTAATCTTTAATACCTTGCCAGAAGCAAGATCCATGTGCTCAGAAGATGTCCATGAATCAGTTGCATCAATCCATGAGAAGGTCTTGTCTGTTGCACCCTTAAGTGTAAGACCACCACCGTCTGCACCTGCATCTGTTGGAGATGTAACTGCGCCAAGAGTCATGTTCTTGTCATCAATTGTGATTTCTGTTGAGTTAATTGTGGTTGTTGTACCGTTTACTGTTAAATCCCCTGACAAAACAAGAGATGTACCAGTTGCAACACCAATGTTTGGTGTTACAAGTGTTGGGGTATTAGCAAAAACAAGTGCTCCAGTACCAGTTTCATCAGAGATGATACCAGCAAGTTCTGATGAACTTGTTGCTGCAAGTACGTTCAACTTATCTGTTGTTACAACAAGAGTCTTTGATGATGGAATCGTTGTACCGTTAACAGATGTAGCAGAAGCCACACCAAGATCTGGAGTTGTAAGAGTTGGACTTGTAAGAGTCTTGTTTGTAAGAGTCTGTGTGTTTGTTGTTCCAACTACTGCACCAGTTGCACCGTGTGCTGTTGTTGATCCTGTATGTGTTGTAAGATCTGCATCAGCAGCCTTTGCATTTAATTGAGTCTGAATTGCTGATGTCACACCATCTACATAGTTAAGTTCTGTTGTAGAAAGAGTTGCTCCATCAAGAATGTTAAGTTCTGTAGAACTTGCTGACATAACAACATCTTCGTTAATCTTTGGTGATGTTAATGTTTTGTTTGTAAGAGTCTGTGTGTTTGTTGTTCCAACTACTGCACCAGTTGCACCGTGTGCTGTTGTTAGGTCTGCGTGTGTTGTAACATCTGAAGTAAGTGCTACTGTACCTGTAGCATTTGGAAGTGTGATTGTCCGATCTGCGGTTGGATCTGTGACTGTAAGTGTTGTCTCATAGTCGTCTGCTGTTGCGCCTTCAAAAGTAATTTGTGTATCAAATACACCAACTGCTGCTGGGGCTGCCCATTCAAGGCCGTATGTTGCTCCTGACGCTGCGGTGAGGACCTGTCCGTTGCTTCCAACGCCAAGACGTGCTACCGCATCATCTGCACTACCAACAATTAAATCACCTTTAGCATCTACAGTTCCTGCAGTAATAACATTCTTACCATTAACAGTTGCTGTTGATCCTTGAACAACTAAACCATTTTTTACTTTAAAATCTTTGTCTACTGTTGCCATTTTTTATCTCCTTTTTATACCTTTAGTCCCATACGTGCATAACGTACGGTAACTGGGGTTATACCGATTACTGGAGTAACCGTTACGGATACTGTATTTCCAGATCGGGAGACGCTAATGGTGCCAATATTCCCATCGTTGTCAATTGTGCCATACTCGCTAACAGATACATCTGTACTGTCAGCAAGAATTGTCATTTCTGTTGCGTAATACTTATTTACGCCACCAGTACTTTTTTTAATAGAGATCATGTATTTAACTGCTCTATATTCTGTTGCATCAAAATTATCAATTACTGTAGCACTTTCAATGCCGTTGATTGTTGACTCATTGTTTCCCGCACTACCCAAATCTGTTGCTTGAGCGCTTGCTGTGTCAATAAAATCTTCAAAGTTCCCTTGTGTAGGGCGATCTCCTGTTTGAAATAACAACTTTAAGTTTGCTAGTGATAGTCGGGCCATGTTTATATTATAACATAATTTTATTACAAGATATAGTTAGAAAAACCAATTATCTGCATGCCAATTCCTGGGGGATTCAAAGGATCTATACCTTCAATACCTATATTAGTTATCTTTAATCTGAATGGAAGTATTGCATTAATTGATACTTTTTTAGAATAGTCAACTGTTTTTATACCCGAAGATTTAAAATCTTTTATTGAAGTTATTTTGGTTTTTGTTTTAACATCAGTTAAAGTTGTTTTTGAGTAATTAACAGTTTTAATTTTGGAAGATTTAAAATCTTTTATTGAAGTTATTTTGGTTTTTGTTTTAATGTCAGTTAATGTTGCTTTAGCCATTTGCTATAATGACTGATCTGTAACTTCGCCAAGCATGATCATTTCTCCTTGACATACAGTCCAAACCCTTGTAGCATCTGTAAGTTGAACATCAAAAACATCACCAGTTCTTAATTGCTTAGATTGAGCGGGAGTTAGAGAAACTAAAAACTCTCCATCTCCATCAGTTTCTATTTGTACTGGTACCAATTCAAATATTAAATCATCTCCGACATTATCAGAATACCGTCTAAAATCAACCTCAACGGCCCAATCATCGACTACAATTGGATCTCCTAGGTCATCCTGTACATAAATTCTAAAAGCAGCGCTATCGCCAATTACAACGGTCCAGTTAACCAATGGTGGCTTATTTCCAATATTGTAGGTAGAAGGAGCCTTTACATCCATCTCTGATTCGTCTGGATTGCGGTATTTAGCCATAAAGAAATTATATCACATTAAGTCTTTAAGTTGACTCAATGTCCAAATCCATGATATACTAGTTAGTAACACCATAATTTATGGTGTTTTTGTTTCTAAGGAGGAACAATCATGACAACTAACAAGATAGTGATTGGCATACTCGCAGCAGTAACTGGAATTGCTTTGTTCTCTAATTCTAGTGCTAACGCTGAAAATAATCTGAGTAAAAAAATGTCAAAAGAAGAAACAGCAACCGCTCAGGCGGTTTTTTTGGTTTCTAAGGAAAACAAATTAAATAGTTATAAGAATGTTAGAAAGCAACTCAGTCCAACACAACTAGTAGAACTTTTAGAATCAGTTGGTTTTGAAGGGTATGCACTAAAAGTTGCTTGGGCAACAGTAATGAAAGAATCAATGGGAACCCCAACATCCTTTAATGGTAATCGTAGTACAGGAGATAATTCATATGGATTATTTCAAATCAATATGTTAGGATCAATGGGTGCAGATCGACGGGATAAATTTAACCTTCATTCCAATGATGATCTATTCGATCCCGTTAAAAATGCACAGATTGGCTACCACATGAGTAATGGTGGTAAGGACTGGTCTGCTTGGAAGGGTATTACTTGGAAGACCAAAGAGTGGTTAGCAAGGTATCCTGATTAATCTTCTTTAAAAGAAACTTTAACCTGTCCCCATTTTCCTAAAGGACATTCTGCATTTGGCAGTTTAGTTTTTTGATTCATTAAACAACCACATTTTTTACATTGGCTTGTTAGGTGTATTAGTTCTGGACATGTTTTACATATGTTAAAACGCTCTGTAGCAATTTCTGTTTCTACCCTGCCAATATTTTTATTAAATAAATCCCAAGGTCTTGCTTTTTTTTCTGACATTAGAATTATTCTGGATTTGTAAATTCAGAGGTTAATGAGTTATAGGTTGCTCCAGTTTGAACATCAGAAGTTCCATCATTGTGAACTTTATCACTAATATCTACAATGACTGGATCGCTTAAAAGTATTGCACCTAATTTATCATTTGTGCGAAGCACGTCTACAACTTCTCCATCAATAATAAGTGCTAGTCCAACTGGAACAACTGTGAAGTCTGGCAAATCTGGCATATTTATCTCCTTTTAGTATAGTATACAGTATTAATTTTTATTGTGCAGCAAAATTATCTAATAAAGATCCAGCATTTGTAGTTGATGGAGTTTTTACTATTCCAACACTTGTTCCTTTAGTTGGTGATGTAGCAGTATAAACAAGGTCTGATCCTAACTGTGAAGATAGTCCAGCACTTGAGTACGCCTTTGCTGTTATTACATTTCCAGATGTTGAAACAAGAATGGATGAAGCGGTTGTATAACTAGAAGAGTTGCTTTGGGTTGCTATTGTTGATGATGTTGGAGTGGCGATTGTTCCAGAAACATCTGAATAAATTGAAAGAGTTGTTGCTGTGCAAGTTTGACAATTACAACTATATGTTGGATTATAAGACGCACAGCCACCACCACCATAAGTAGCGCATCCACATTGCGCTTCATTATACTCACTTACAACTGTATAAATTGGAGCACCATTAGTATAGGTACATCCTGAACCACCAACATCGCTATCATTACTATCATAACATCTGCAACTTGTTGGTCCACCACTATAGGCGCCTCCGCCACAGGCCCCACAACCACTACAGACCTGCTGGTACCCTGATATATATGAGTATTGGCAGTAGTTGGCCGTAACGCAATATGTTGGATTATAAGACGCACAATCTCCACCACATGTTTGGCAATTACAACTCGAACTAGAATATGAAACAGAACTTGCCCACCAATTATTATTATCAGTTACCCAAAAAGCAACTCCAGGACCACCATTTGTAATATCAGCAGAAACTGCTACATCTTGAAGTCCTAAGTTTATTGATGCTAATGGGTAGGTGCTTCCTGCGTCAGAAGATGTTGTTTTATTTGTAGATATTGTCCATGTTCCTCTTGTTGCAGACCATGTTTGTCCTGTGTCTGCTGATCCTATAGATCCGTCTGATCTATTAAATGTGTCTGTTATTTTACTTAATATTGATGTGATAATTCCAAGTATATTTAGCATGGAATATCCTTAAGCCGTCAGATCGCCTAGAAGAACCCAACTATTTGTACCTGTTTTAATAAGTGTTGCTGCTGAGTATTGGCCAGAAAGTTTTCTATTGTTATTCTTGCTATTTAATGTAACGCTTCCACTTACTGGTGCAACTGATGTTTGAACAGATCCTATTTGTAGAATGTCGACTCTTGCTCCCGCAGGAAATGTGGTTTCTAATGGAATTGTAATAATTGAAGTTGATGAGGATACGTTCATAATAATAATTTTTCCAGCATCTGTTGGATCTAATGTATAGTTTGCTGTTTTAGTTGATGAATCAACTGTTTGCTTTAATGTTGAGACAGCAGTTGGGGTTGCTGCTTTAATTGAAGAGGTTTCTGATGTTGAATCACTTAATTGAACAATTCCTACAACAGATGTGGTTGCTGCGGTAGATGCTTTGTCATATGCTGCTTTTACTGCTGTTGGTGTTGCTGCTTTAATTGAAGAGGTTTCTGATGTTGAATCTGATAATTGAACAATTCCCACAACAGATGTTGTTGCTGCTTGTGGTGGCGCAATCCACTCAAGTCCAGTTGCTGTGCCTGTGTTTGTTGAAAGAAGATATCCAGGACTTCCAACTGTTAAATTATCAACAGCATCATTTCCTGTTCCAACAAGTAAATCACCTTTAGCATCTATTGTAGAAAGAGAAATTTGTGCATTATTTACTGAAACAACTCCAGCAATAGAAGTTTCAAGATCATATAAATATTTTGAAATACCACCACTTGGAGTTGCACCGCTTGCAAGTGGGGCATCTTGTCCATAATGATAATTTCTTAATGCAATCTGAATATCTGCAGCATCCGACATTGATGGCATTTTTGCAAGGGGATACTTATCTGATCCAGTTCCAATATCTACGGCAGCCATACAAAGATTATACCATAAAAATAAAAACTACTCGTTTATTGTAATAGCGCCACTGTCTTGAGTTACCTCTACTTCTTGATCAATTCCCGTTAAATTTGGAGCGGTATTGAGAACAATACTTAAATTTGGTTCATAAACAGTTATTGAATCTTCATAAACAATAACTTCTGGCATTAGGCACCAGTTACATCATCAGTTACTGTAATCTCTCCTGTTAAAAGTGTATATCTTAATGCAGCACTATTAAAAATTTCAACATCGTAATAATATGTTGATTCTCCAACTAAATCAGTTCTTGCACCTGGTTTAATTGTACAAGTAATAATATCTGTACTTGTATTTATTACTGCAGAAAGTTTGCTTGTGTCGGCAACACTATCAATTGATGTGGTTGGGTTGTCGCCTCTACTGGTAGCAATTGAAAAGATTGCTCCCGCAGCAGAATAAGCATCTAATGGAAAAGTTGCTCCGGCAGAAGTTTTTGGGGTAATTGTAAAAACAAATGTGTCTCCACGATAATAATCAAAGTTATATGTACCTGGGAATGCCATGATCTTATTATACCACTAAGAAATGTGGACTAAGATAGATTTGACTTTTACATCCCCGTCAAAATCTGCTCTAATTTGTGGGTTAATTCCATACTTTCTAATTCTGTCATTTATTATGTACAGGGTTTGGGTAACTGAAAAATCATAAAGATATTTATATTTTAGGTTTGCTACAAACTGTGTTGAATTTAAAGTTGCTTTTTCAGAAAAGGCTCTTATCCAAACCTCAGTATTATTTCCATATGTTTCTAATTCAAAACAATAAGTTATTTCAACTCTAGTGCCTATATCTAATCCTTTAAAGTTTAATTGTTGATTTGATGCACTCCATAAACTTACATTTCCTTTTGGTAAATATTCTTCGTTTGTTTCTTCAGATTTTGCATCATTTAATATATTTACCCATCCTTCATCTCCGCTAGATAGTCCCACACGAATTTGTGATTGATCTAAATTTTCATAATATGCCCAACCAGACTTTCTGTTTTGAGAAACCACTCCGTTGCTTGCAACAATTGATGATTCTCCTGGTTCTCCCTTTTGTCCTCTTTCACCTTTAGCACCTTGTGGCCCAGAATCCCCTTTGTCGCCTTTTGGCCCCATCTCTCCCTGTCTGCCAGCAATACCTTGTGGTCCTGGTGGCCCTACAAGTATTCTGTAGTCTATATCGGGCACTGAGGGATTATTTGTTTCTATAACTGTTTCTGCTGCTGCATCGGCATAGCCATATTTAGGCTTTGATTGCATCCCTGGAATTTCAGATTTTTTGCTTATACTCACTTATTAATTATAAAGGTTTTTAAGTTAACCTTAATGACCTTAGAGGGTGTAACTGCAGGTGATGTAACTTTAATAATCATAATCCAGTACCTGTCACATCACTAAGTACTACGATAGTTCCAATAACTGGTGTCCAGGTAACTTCTGATTCAACTGCCCCAGACTCATCGTTAGGAATAATAATTTCCAAGTCAAAAGGTAATTCTAAAACGGTATTTCTATAACCAGTTCCCCAAAGTTTTGTAATTTCAGAGGTAGCGGTAATAACAACATAACCAGTATATTTTTCAACGGTCAATTCATCTAAAGTATCACCAAAACTATCATAAGAAGAAGAAACAAATGTCCAATCAGAAATATCTACAAAGGTAACTTCATCATCTTCTAAAAATTCTACTTTAAGAGTTGCAGAATCTCCACGAACTACTTTCCATTGAATATTTATTGGAGATGCACCTACTTGATCAATGGAAGCGGTAACATAACTCATAAAATTATTATACCATATGGTTTTTCATTTGACAGATCAGGAAAGTTCGTGTATACTTAAAATATATAAGAAAAAAGATGTATCTTTAAGTTAAATATATAAAAGATATCTTATATATAGTATATATATTATGGATGATTTTTTAAATGGTCAATTAAAAGGTCGAACACTTTGTCAGTTTTTTGTTCTAGTCTATTCAAGGAGTCTTTCATCGAAGACCCTCCATTCGGGCGCAATTCGGATAAATAATGTTTTACGAGCCACTTGACTCCGCCTGCAACTAGTGCTAGAATTGATAGTGCGGTAAGAATAGTTCCGAGCCAGTCTTGTGCAGTCATTGTAGGAATATTATATCATCATTTTAGGAGAGTTTTGAAAAAAGAAATACTCAGTACGCTTGAATACTCAAAAAATATAATTATATCTCCAGATGTTGATGGTTTAATGAGCGCGACACTTCTTTCTCGAAATTTGGGACATCGAGTCGTCGGCACATATGACAAAAGTATTTTATGTTTGGCGGAAGGTATAAATCCGGCGGAATGTCTGTTCGTCGACTGTGATATGAATACTCCAGAGTTCGCGTCAATTGGAAATCATATGCGACTTATGGAAGATAACATCTGTATCGAATCTTTTAATCCAAATGTTCACTTCGCCACCAAAAAGTACAATGAAAAGTTCCCTTACGCAACTTGTTATTTAATTGCGTTTGCAATAGAGGCACAAACCACCACTTTAGACAAACAACGCATGGCATATGCAGATTCGACATATAAAAATGCTGTCGACTATGCAGAGAATATGCGAAATTGGTCTACTAGGATGGATGATGAGAATGTCCGATATGTTTTGTCTGATAAAGTGGATGTTTCCGAAGTGGCAAGAGGATATGAGGAGAAGCAAGGTTTGGTATCTCGTAGACTTGGGCTAGAAAAATATCTAGTTGAGATGAATACCGCATTAAATAAACATTCTGCATGGAACTTTGCATTTCCTGGGGAATTAACAACAATTAAAAAATATAAAACGGGATTAGTTGACAAAAATACTGCTATACGGTACAATAAAGATATAATCTCTTATGCCGAGATTTATGGTGGAGAATATAGTGTTACCTACAAGGATTTGGAAGAGGTATGATGAATAGAAAAGAAATTGAAGCAATTATTATTGAAGAAATGGTTTTTTTATACACAGAAGAAGGAAATGCAGTTAATGTTCCTACAAAAATGATTGAAAGAGGAATTCGTCTGGCTATGCCTGGTTGGGAAGTAGTTGCAGAAAGACTTTCTTCAAGGCTAGAAGAGAAATTGTAAATCTACTAAAGGACACCATGAAAAAATACATAGTTCTTGCTCTTTTCTTGACCTTGCTGCTCCCAATTACTTCATCTTCTGCCGTCGAATTTGGACAAGACGCAACAGGTGATCCGAATGTGGTGAAAGTTGGAGGCGCTTCTGGATTTTTATATTCGGAAAGAATCGTTCTTACTGTTGGGCATGTGATTGAAGGTAGTGGCGGCATTGCTTGGTTGGAGCGCGATGGTGTCATTTACCAACCAGGTATCGTGACTATAGCAGGGCAAAAACAATATAAAGTTAAACAAGTACTTATGCCAAGTACATATGTTACGCCAGATTATAGAAATAACATCATCATTGATGACAACGCAGTTATCATTTTGAGTGAAGATATCCCAATGACTAAGAAGACCGTGTTTGCAACAGAAGAACAAATGCAACGTTTCACAAGAGAGAAGTCAAAAGTTGAGTTGGTTGGTTACGGAATTACACATGGAAGTCAAAGAAATAGCCTCAGTCCAATTAACAATAGAGCACCAAATAAATTAACAAGTACTTTGATATCGCCCGAGGCGGTACTTCAGTTCTACAGACAATATCCAAATGTGGATTCGAAGAGAATAAACAAACCAGGAGTTTATGGAATCGTTCAACATCGTGAATTAAAGCAAAGTCATATTTGTGATGGAGATTCAGGTTCTACTTTTTTCGTAGAAGAAAATAATGTTCGATATGTTCTTGGCACTACTGGGCTCGGATTGATTAACGACAACTGTTCAGTACCAGAAAGATGGTCTGGGTTTCCTTCAATGAGTTGGATCGACCCTAACTCTAAGTTGCGCGATTTACTGAAAACTGCTGAGAAGATAGTTGAGGAAGATAAAAAAAGAGAATCCGCAATAGCCGAAGAGATCCGTCTTGCTGCAGATCTCAAAGCCAAGCAGGAAGCAGAAGCAAAGGCCAAGCAAGAGGCAGAAGCAAAGGTAAAGGAGGCTGCAGAAGTTAAAGCCAAGCAAGAAGCAGAAGCGATGGCTGCAGCACTCAAGAAAACAACTATTGTTTGTTCAAAAGGAAAATTAGTAAAGAAAGT
>Ga0209355_1000252_pt1 | contig 33028 bp, 35 predicted proteins | sample LauGreSBDMM110SN_3_FD_187563 | JGI IMG/M metagenome (GOLD analysis project Ga0209355, IMG submission 187563) | Freshwater lake microbial communities from Lake Michigan, USA - Sp13.BD.MM110.SN (SPAdes) (version 2) | ecosystem: Environmental > Aquatic > Freshwater > Lake | place: Lake Michigan... | reverse complement strand
ACTTTAGATATGAACCAATTGCTGTGTTTACAAGTGAAGAAGCAGCAAATGAGTATGTTAATATTATTGAGTCTAGACAACAAAAACTGGATGAAATCGCAACACTAAAAAATAAATGGTTTGATGACGGAATCGTTTATATTGTTCAAAAAGTTGCGACAGGTAATGAACAAATGATGCAAATTGATGATAGTCAAATTGACAATGACCTAAATGAAGCTCGTGAATTGCGAAAAAAACAAAACGAAAATCAAGCCCAACAAGATAAAATTATTGCAAATCAATTTTTAGATTGGTGGGAAACCGAAATGCATAAAAATCCATCTTTTGACTCCACTGAACATATTCGTTCTCATACTCCTATAGTTAAAAGATACGCATGTCAAACAAACGATGTAAGGGCATGGGCATGGGTAAATAGAGAGATGCACGCATTAGAAAAGCTTTTACCTTGGTGCTCTTAAAGTAAAAATGTAAAATTCTAATTTATTTTTAAATCTAAGAAAAATATTATTTTTGTTTATTATACACGTTTCATTTTAATAGCGTCATCATTATCACCAATACCAAATAGGTTTCGTAAAAGCAATATAAAGATCCCCAATAGTGATCCAGATGCTACTATTGCTGTTGCCTCTATCACATTTGGATTAAGTTTAGAGTCATTTGATTTCGCAATAAATTTTTTTTTAAAATATGGATAAAGTGTAAGATCATCATCCATATTATCAAATTCATTTCGCAAGCGCTTTTGACATAATTTGAACGAAGGATTCGTATAAGCCTCTTTAAATGCTTTTTGTATTTTTCGGGCAGCAAAGAATTTCTTAGCACAATCGAGTTCATTTTCCTTAGGTAAACAAAGTATATTATCTAATTTAACAACATTCAAAATCCATGGCTTGTGAAGATTTGCTTTTACAATGTCCCATGTCATATTAGGATTTTGACTTAACTCATGCCAATCCCATGGCGAGCTCGGGTTTGCTGTGACTATTTCCCAAGTAACACATGAATGTTTACTTAACTGTATCCAATCCCAATGTGAAAGCAACATTCCAATATTGATCTTTGATTGAATAATATCCCATGGTAAAGACGTGTGTTTTACGAGTTTATGGTAATCCCATCTTTTAGTTGGGTATTTTCGCACGAGATTCCAATCAATATCACTGCTTTCGGATAGATGACACCAATTCCAATTTTTATCCATATGGGCTCCCACTAAATCCCATGGAATATTTGGTTTTAAACTCAAAGTCCACCAATCCCATGGTCGATCAGGATACTCTTTGATAATTTCCCAAGTGATACTAGGATTTTCGCTAAAATATTTCCAATTCCAAGGTTTATTTGGATTTTTTTGAATAATATCCCATGTTATAATCGGATTTCCACTTATCTCACTCCAATGCCATGGCATATTAGGATGTTTTTCAATAATATCCCATGTTATGTTAGGATTACTTTTACTAATTGAATTCCAATTCCATTGAAATTTAGGATATTTTTGAATAATATCAAATGTAACACATGGGTGTTTACTTATCCGATCCCACCGACCCCAAAGTGCTAACCCTGGTATAGATGTGTCGCATAATTGCTGTACAATCCATTTATTTTCAGCTTCTTTTATGGCATCAGAAAGTGACATGTTATTGTTAAATATATTGTTAAATATATTGTTATATGTATTAATAAATTATACGTAATACATAAAATCAATTTTTATTATTAATTAATAATATCTGTATTAATATTAATAATGTCTCAACGTCAAACACGATCCTCTACAAAACAAGGAAAAGAACAAAGATTATCAGAAATGGAAATAGAAAGACAACAAAGATTAAAACAAAGAGAAATAAACGCAGAAAATGCAAGACAGCAACGTATAACAATACAAGAAAATAAGGAAAAAGAATTAAAAGAAATGCTTTTGAATACAAAGTTATCTCAAAAAGATAAAATGACTATTATAGATAATATAAAAGATACATATTTATATAATTATGATATTTGGGAAGAATATTTATTATCACGCATTGACGCAAATGATTTTTCAATAGTATCATATTATATTGTAAAAATATTAACTGAAAAAAGTGGTTACACTATCAAAAATATATATTTTATGACAGAATTACTGGATAAAATGAGAGATTTAAAACAAAATTATATATTTTATGATAGACCTGTATGGGATAAAATAAAAAGTTTAGATTATCAATCTTCAAAATGGTGGGAAGAACATATACAAAATTCTATATCAAATGAAATATATATGAAAAAATTATTTAATAGTAACTGGAAAGTAGAATTTATTTTATTAAAAGACTCATCTAAATTTATTACATATATACCAAAACTATCTTATGATTCAATTTATAATCTTGTTTATTCAATTTATAAAAAAGAAGATTGTAAAGTTCTACGTTTTAATGATAATGGTCAAGATGTTCAACATGCTTATATTTCTTTAATATGCCAACATTTATTAGAATATATTTCTAAACAACATGAAACAGAAAATCTTGAAAAATTAACATTAATTGATCAAATGACACCCGAAGAAAGACGTAATTATGTTGAAAATAAAAGTTTAGGTTTATCAAAATTAAATAATAGTAATTTAGAAAATTTTAAACATAAAGTAAAAGAAAATAAAGATAAAATTAGATATTTTTTAATTAAATTAATTGAAAAACGTAAAAACGAAGATCCTCCATTAACTTTTATCACAAGAGTAACAGCAATGAATGTTTTAGATTATAATTATAAAGGTTTATTTGCTTTTATAATAAAATGTATTCGTAATCAAGAAGATGAAATATTAAAAGCGGTCGTATATTCATTCGATATTAAACTTCCTCAAAATGATAAATGGTTTACATTTTTATTTGAATGTTTAATACGTCCTACGTATATGATAAATAATTTAGAATGTAAACTAAGAACAAGTGAAGAATATGTTTTAATGATTAATTTTATTTTAAAGGGTTATAAAATCAATATAAATAATGTTTATATGAATATGAGACCAGGATTTATGCCATCGCGTGATCCAATTACACATCCAGTATTATGGTTAGATAAACATATGCCTGTTATTGCTTGGGCAGTTCTTTATAAAAAATACGATGTAATCAATTATTTACTTAATATTGGTGCTACTTTAAAACGCTGCGCTGTTTCCATGCAGGATTTAACAAAAGATGATCCTCGTATTTTAAAATTATTTGCTAGTAAAGAATCAAAGGCTATTAAAATTCAACGTTCATTCAAAAGTTATTATTATAATCCATCACATTTATCACAAGCTACTAGAAAAAGTACTTGGGCTAAAAATGTTGAAGATCAAAAAACTACAAATAAATAGATTATTATTACTAGTATGATTTGTTTTTATTTTATTATTTTTATTTTATTATATTATTATATCATATATATTAAATTTATATATTAAAAAATTCTATAAAACGAAGGAACAAATAAGTACCATAATGGAAACATTTCGAGACTTTGAAATTTCGCTTAAAAGGATCTTGGGAAGTTGCGCGCGCTCCCGACCTCTGCTCATGACTCATGTGAAATCATGGTACGCTGGTAGAGAATGTATGCGTTTTTATGAAACCTCGCATGTAAGGCTGCTCACTTACTCACTTGGTACGTATACCTACTCATATAAATTTATTACTATAAAAAATAAACATACAATATAATCATATCATTATAATCATAAACCTTCTAAGAATACCACGGCTGAAAATGTTGATGCATGGCTGTAAATGTTGATGCATACAAGGGAAAATGGCTGAAAATGTTGATGCAAATAGGGAAAATGGCTGAAAATGTTGATGCACGTGGCTGAAAATGTTGATGCATATTAATCATATAGCATTTATGTAATAAAATATTCTATAAATAATTTTAATTCTTACTGTATAGTAATAAAAATAAATTATAAAATATCTATAAAAACAAAGAAACAAATAAGTACCATAATGTAATCCTTTTACAGTTTTAAAATTTTACAAAAACAATCATATAATAGTTGCGCGCGCTCCCGCTAACTTTACTCACGACTCGTATGAATTAGTGGTAATCAAATTTGATATTGTAGTGTTTTAATGAAACCTTTATAGTAAGGCTGCTCACTTACTCACGTAGTATGTATAACTACTCACATAACTTTATTACTATAAAAAATAAATATACAATATAATCATATCATTATAATCATATAAACATATATAAGTAAAATTGTAAAAATGTTGATGCATGTCTGAAAATGTTGATGCATACAAGGGAAAATGGCTGAAAATGTTGATGCAAATAGGGAAAATGGCTGAAAATGTTGATGCATGTGTCTGAAAATGTTGATGCAGTTATAATAATTATCATTTACATAACAAAATTATATATAAATATAAATACACCTTACTATATAGTATTAAAACTTTTATAAAAATTTATAACATATAAAATTGTATCACAAATGATCTTATATAGTTATGTTTTTTTATAAATTACTCATACTCTTATAAAATAGTGGTAACATTTTAATTAACACATATATTTTGATGAAAGCATTTAGACGTATTACTCATCTACTCACGAGGCATGTATACATACTCACATAAATTCATTACTATAAAATATAAATAAACAATATAATTGTATCATTATAATCATATAAACATTCAAAATAAAATTGTAAAAATGTTGATGCAAATTGTAAAAATGTTGATGCAAATTGTAAAAATGTTGATGCAAATTGTAAAAATGTTGATGCAAATTGTAAAAATGTTGATGCAAATTGTAAAAATGTTGATGCAAATTATAAAAATGTTGATGCAACTTAAAATATAAAGCATTATCATAATAATATAAAAATAAAATATAAATATAGCTTACTATATAGTAATAAAAATAACTTTAAAAATAGCTATAAAACGAAGGAACAAATAAGTACCATAATGGAAACATTTCGAGACTTTGAAATTTCGCCTAAAAGGATCTTGGGAAGTTGCGCGCGCTCCCAACCTCTTACTCACGACTCATGCGAATTAATGGTAAGCGGATAGACATTTCACATGTTTTTATGAAACCTTTACAGTAGAGCTGCTCACTTACTCACTTGGTACGTATACCTACTCACATATATATAACACTATAAAAAATAATCATACAATATAATCATATCATTATAATGACATAATACTATAAACATCCATGGCTGAAAATGTTGATGCATGGCTGTAAATGTTGATGCATACAAGGGAAAATGGCTGAAAATGTTGATGCAAATCGGGAAAATGGATGAAAATGTTGATGCACGTGGCTGAAAATGTTGATGCATATAAATCATTTATCATTATAGTATTATATAAAAAATAAAAAATAATAATATCACACTATATAGTAATAAATTTAATAAGTATATTATAATTTTTATATTAAAAGAATATTTTCTTTACTAACTTATATATGATGCTCACTTGCTCGGATAAAACATATAAATGCTCACATTGCGCTTATACTACATTGCGCAAGTATAACTATGATAGGCATATCAGTTCAGTACATAATATGTCGCTACAAGAAGAATATATTAATAATAATTTAGTGGCTGAAAATGTTGATGCAACGGCTGAAAATGTTGATGCAATGGCTGAAAATGTTGATGCATATAAATGTCCTTCATGTTATAAATCGTTTCAATGGAAAAAAAATTATAATAAACATATTATTATCTGTAATGGTAAGGAACATCCTTATCAATGTTTGGAATGTAAAAAAAGTTTCTCTTCTCGCAGCTCATTAGCTCATCATCGTAAAACGTGTAAAGGGTGTCCTATAATTCCAGCACCAAATCAAGAATCAATCGCATCAACCTCTGTACCAACAATTCAAAATGCAAATCAAATTAATAATATACAAATTAATAACAATATTCAAGTAACTGTTCTTCCCTTTCCCACGTCAATTGAAGATCTAAATTATGATTTTATTACAGATAAAATTACAAATACCATTATGAAGAATATTATGAACAAAACAACAAATAAATTTATAAGACTTAATAATTTTATAGGAAAGGTATTTGAGAATCCACAGAATCGTGTAATAAAAAAATCAAATCCAAAACAATCTCATAGTATGATTCATACAGGAGATGGAAATTGGGAATTCGCACATGATAGCATTGTATTTCCATTATTAACACATCATCTTACTACAGCAGCTCTTCAAAAATTGGATAAGGTTAAAAAAGATAAGGAAATTACGAAACAGTTAATGTATTCCCTTGACGATTTTATAAAATATATAGAAGATATTAATCAAGAAAACTTTAATCAACAAGAGTATAATGCTGTATTACAAAGAATTAAAATTATGATAGTTAACCTAACACAACAATGGTTACAACAAGAAGAAAAAGCACAGTGTATTACAGCAAATTCGATCTAAACACGTCTGTATTATATAATGGTTCAAAATATTCGCAATCAAATATGAATTCTTCTTCATTTTCATCCATTTTTTCTAAAGCGAATACAATGCCTACATTATTGACGATCGGATATAATAATGCTTTAGATAAATCAATAGTGACTAAAGAACAAGATAATTTATTTATATTTATTTTTTTTGAAATATAAAGACGATTCATTTTCATATTTTTATATTGAAGATCTGCGATATATATATTACTACCATCATGTACATATTTCTGTACTTCTTTAGCATGTTTAACTAAAGGGAATCCAATAATATAAGAAGCATTATTATGATATAATCCAAGTGTTTTAGAACTAGAATGTAATAATGATAATTTATAAGGAAGTGAAGCTGCCATTAACTATTATTTATATAAATTAAATGTGTATAATCTTTAACTAAAATAAAACCATTTAAACTATTATGGTATATAATATATAATAAAAATATATAATTAATATAAAATGTATAAAAGTAGAATTCAAAATGTAAAACAAAGATCCAAACGGGATGAAAAAAATCGCGAACTAGAATTACCAGATACATGTCAAGAATTTGCGATTGTACAAGAAATGTTAGGAAATGGAAGAGTTCGTATTATTTGCGAAGATAAACAATCGCGTATTGGTCGCATTTGTGGATCAATGAGAAGATATAAATCAAAAGTATTAATTGAATCAGGTGATTTAGTTATTATTTCAAAAAGAGATTATGAAAAAGATAAGGTAGATATTATTCATAAATATGCGCTAGATGAAGCTAATAAATTAACATATGAGGGATATCTTCCAGAGTATTTATATAAGGTTTTTACTAAAGATGATAAATTTAATATTGGTTCAAATATGGAAGAAACGACAACAACTGACTATGTATTTTTTGCGAAAAAGGATAATGATGAATTTAATCTAGACGATATTTAATCTTATTGGAAAATAAATGAAGTTATTACAATTTGATGGAGCCTCTCGTGGAAATCCAGGATTTGGATCAAGTGCTGCTGTATTATCGGATCAGGGAAAACAGATAAATGTATGCTATAAAAGACTACCAGGAAAAGTAACAAATAATCAGGCTGAATATATGGGATTGTTATCAGGTTTAAAAATGGCTTTACATTTAGGAATTACTGAATTACAAGTGGAAGGTGATAGTAAATTAGTAATAGAACACTTATTTGGATCATGGGAATGTAAACATCCTCGTATTGTTCCATATTATCAAGAAGCTCGTAAATTATTAAAAAGATTTAATTTTATAAATGGTCGTTGGATACCGCGTGAACAAAATAAAGATGCGGATTCATATTGTAATTTAGCACTAGATAGAAATGTATCAGGTGGATTACACGAATGGTTTCAAGCGCCTATAAAGCAAAATGATAAAAAAGATATAAGAAATTATTTTACAGTAAATCCTGTTGACAAATAGGGCACGATTTATGTTCAGATGTCCATTTTATTAAACATTCTTTACAAAAATCATGCGAACATTTATTCGTTTTATAAATATCGATTGATTCATTAAAATCTTCTAAGCATACTGGACATCTATCTGAATTTGAACAATTTATTTTTGTAGAGATATCATTAATATCTTTGATACCAACCTTATGATCACCCACTGCTTCACATAATCCTAATAAATCTTCATAATTCATATCATCAATATATTGATCAATCAAATTTTCATATATATTTAATGGATTAAAATTATAATAGGTATAAACCATTGTCATAAAGGTATCTGTATGATCTAGCATTAAATGCGTTATATAATTATCAATAATTACCGTTTGTTGACAAATAGGACATTGATGGTTATTGTCCATTATTATTTATAAAATAAATTGTAATCTATAAATACTAAACTATAAGCTATATAGCTACTTAAAAAAAAGTATAATATAAATATATGTAAAAATGATATATGATGACTACATCGCGTACACACGTGAGTATGTTGCAAAATATGGTGAGAAAACAGTTGTATTTATGCAAGTAGGTGACTTCTTTGAATTATACGCGATTCAAAATGATCAACAGCTAATTGGGGCAGATATTTATAAAGTATGCGATCTTTGTAATATTCAAGTAAGTCGTAAAAATAAAGCGCTGATTGAAAATACATCTCAAAATCCATTAATGGCTGGATTTCCTCTGTCAGCTATTTCTAAATTTACACAACTATTAGTTCAAAATCAATATACGATCGTTTTAATCCGTCAAGTTACTCCTCCACCGAATCCAAAGCGTGAAGTAACAGAGATTATTAGTCCATCAACCTATATGAATTCGTCAACAAACGATGGTATTTATCTAATGACTATTTTTTGGGATCAAGATAAATCGACAACTCTTACATCGGTGGGCATTACATGTTTAGATATTACAACAGGTGCTTCAAATATATATGAAGCTTATTCTACGACAGAAGATCCAAATTTTTCATTGGACGAAATTTTAAGATGGATTCAGATGTTCCAACCTAAAGAAATTTTATTGATGGGTGAAACATTTTCAAAAGAAGTCGCACAATTTGTAGATAACCATCGTTATATTACTGTTCATCATCAATGGGGTGATGCTTTTCAAAAATTATATAAATCTTTATCTTATCAAAATGCTATAATCGAAAAAGCCTTTCAATCGAAAAGCTTGTTGACACCTATTGAAACCATTGGTTTGGAAAGACTTCCTTTAGCAGTTGTGTCTTATTGCGCGATGATTCAATTTACGTACGAACATAATCCTACATTGATTCAAAAAATCGAAATTCCTAAGATATTACACAATCAAAAACATTTAATCCTTGAATCAAACAGTGTTCAACAGTTAAATATACTTTCAAATTCGAATCAAGACCTACCATTAATTCAACTATTGAATCGTTGCGCGACTGCATTTGGATCACGTCTATTTAAAGAACGCTTGTTAAATCCGATTGTAAGTATATCTAAATTAAATACTTCTTACGATCAAATCGAATTTTATCAAAAGGAAAACCGTTATAAAACCATTATACAACATTTGGCTTATATTATTGATCTAGAACGTATGCTTCGTAAAATAGCCCTATGTACTCTTCATCCATCAGAGTGGAATGCTATCGAAATTTCATTAGATTCTTGTTGTAATGTATTCAAGTTTTTAGATTTAAATAATGAATTGAACGATCTAACCCAAATGATTAAATACCATAAAGATAATCTAAATATGGAAGAATGTAATAAATACAATTTTACAGAAATATATACGTCTTTATTTCAAAAGGGAATACATTCAGATCTAGATGAAGCATCTGATAAAGTAGAATCTAGTCAGCACCTATTAAAATCATTTGCTAGTGAAATATCTAAAATTGGTGAAAATGATACAACACTATGCCGTCTTGACTATAATGATCGAGATGGATATTTTCTATCAATTACAAAAAAAAGATGGGATAATGCTTTGTTATCGAACAAACATAGTGGTTGTGCACCAGGCTCTTCTCCTTCCCCTATCCAAATTCAAGTTCAAGAACATACAGTATATTTAAAGGACTGTAAGGTCAAGCCTATTAGTTCTAGCAGTTCGGTATTGAGAATTACACATAAACTAATCGAAGAATATTCAGACCGTATGATGAGTGAACAAAGAAAGTTATCAAATCTAAATATTAAATATTATAAAGAATTTCTATCAACATATGACTTAACATATCATTTGGTGTGGCGTCAAACAATCAAGAAAATCGCAGCAATTGATGTCTGTGCTACAAATGCGAAGAATGCCAATGAGTATGGCTATACTCGTCCCTCACTTGTAGCGTCAGAGGACTCTTACTTTAATGCTACCCATATTAGACATCCAATTATAGAAAGATTAAATCAAGATCATTCTTATGTTAGTAATTCAGTATCTCTTGGTAATGATAAAAAAGGTTTATTGTTATATGGAATTAATGCCTCTGGTAAAAGTTCATTGATGAAGGCAATTGGTTTAAATATAATCATGGCACAATCTGGAATGTTTGTTCCATCTGAATCAATTCAACTGGCACCTTACTATCATTTGTTTACACGGATTATGAGTAGCGATAATATTTACAGAGGTCATAGTACTTTTACAGTTGAAATGTTAGAATTAAAAAATATATTAAATCGTTGCGACCAACATAGTTTGGTTTTAGGAGACGAATTATGTTCAGGTACAGAGTTTATAAGTGCTATTTCGATTGTTAGTGCTGGAATTCAATATTTGCTATCAAAAAAGGCGACCTTTGTGTTTGCGACACATTTACATGAATTGGTTGATATATCTTTTATCAAACAAAGTCAAGAAATTTGGATAGCACATTTACATATTGAAATGGATGAAATAACTGGTAAAATTGTTTATGATAGAGTATTGAAAGAGGGTCATGGTAGTTCATTGTATGGCATTGAAGTGTGTCGGGCACTAAAGCTTCCTTTGTCTTTTCTAAAAGTAGCTAATCAAATACGACAAGAGATACAAAAAGAGTCTCCTTATGTTGTTAATCCAGTAATTTCAAAATATAATAATCGTATTATTGTATCTGAGTGTAAGTTATGTGGAAATCCAGCAAAAGAAACACATCATATTGTACAGCAAAAAGATGTGAATGAATATGGAATTTCACAATCGCAATCACATGCGCATCCAATTCATGTACATGATAAATCAAATCTAATTGTATTATGTGAATCATGTCATTTAAAACAACATCATGGCAATGAAAAAATTACAAAAATAATAAAAACAAGTGAAGGAAATGAAGTAACAATTGAATCTATTCCAGTTAAACCCTCAAATGATATAGTTTTAACAGATTTATTAAAATATTCTTCAAGTGGATGGAAATATCGTTTAACAAAAAGAAATAAATGGAGAGGATTAGATATTAAAAATTACGATGAAGTATATTTTGGTATGAAAAATAAATGTAAAAATAAATCAGAATGGTTACCCCCTACGTATAGTGAATTTCTTGAAAAAAGTATTGATTATCAATCAGAATATTTAGAATTATCATAAATTTAATTGCTGATAAATGAGATCATCTTTTAATATATAATTAAAATATATAGTTTGAATATTAGCTAAAAATTTAATTAAGAGTGTTTCAATTTTATCCATACCTTTTTGATAATGTTTATCAGATGGATGAAAGCTTTTAGTATAGTATTGTATTATTTTTATAACTTCTAAAGTATAATAGTAAATAGATTCACGACTCATCTAATGTAGCTATACGAATAAAGAAAGATAAAATAAAGTCTTTAAACCATTACTATTTTTGTTTATATAATTCGAAAATATTTAATATAAGTTCAATATAATAGCATTTTTTAACAGGATCAGATATTTTATGACGATGTTCTATAGAAGCAGTTTCATCAATCCATAAAACTTTATATTTATCAGATATAAAATTAGTACAATCATGAATTAATTCTGAGACACTAATCTGGTATTGAAAAAGTTTATAAGATATTTTTCGTATTTCAGTTTGTGTAATTTTTTTATGAATAATTTCAACAATGGGTGGATAATTCAATGTAGAAAAATCGAGATTATCTAGATGAAATAATAAAACAATTAAATTACGTGTTTTAGGTAATTCTTGATCAATAGGTTTAATATCTTGTATAATTTGATTAATCTGTGGATATGTAGGTAAAGGAATACGGTATAATTGCATGCGACTTTTTAAGGGGTTTTCAATATTTTGAATATAATGGGTAGTACTAATAAATAAAACATTTTGACTAAAACGTTCTAATAATACACGAAACATGTAACATGTTTTTTTATTAGTGATTTGATCAATATTTTTTAAAAGTATAATATGACGATCAATATGAATACATTTTGAACTAACAATATGTTTAATAAATTGAACAAGTTGATCAATATCTTTTGGAAATTCAGGATGTTCAGAGTCAATACAGAAATAATAATTAGTTTCAATATAGGGCAATGTTTGATTCCATAATGGGTATCTTTTTTGTATTGGATATTCACAATTAAAAAGTTTAGATATAGAATATTCAATTAAATATTCGGATGGAAATCCTTTAGCTCCATATAGCAATATGTTTGGTAATTCCATTAAATTTCCAAAAAATAATGAGTTTGAAACATATTGATGATAAGGTAAATAATCTAAAAATGTTTTAAAATGTGTATAAAAATGTTCCAAATATTGAATGGACATATGTAAATATTTATAAAGTTTATGTTCTTAATGTATAATAAGAATGGATTTAGAATACTTATATTTTTTATTTAAGATTGTAACACTGATGATAATATTGCTTGGATTTGCTTATTTATTAGCATTATCTATAATTGTTCGTGATGTAGAATTAATAAAAAGACACCCATTTTTATTTACAGTTGAATTACTTGGAATGACATTGTTACCGGGGTTACCTTTATTATTCTTTGTAGTTTCTAGAAATATCACTTGGAGAACAGCGTGGATATGGTTTATTTCCCTTTCTGTAAAATTCGCGATATTACATATACTATTAGAAATTTCGGGAACATATCGTTGGTTATTTACGTCATAAGATTAAGGATAAATAACTTAAACGATATATACTATAATCATAACTAATGGATCCATATGAAATATTAGGATTAAAATTTCCAAGTACAAAGGAAGAAATAAAAACAAGGTACTATGAATTAGCAAAGAAGCACCATCCAGATAAGTTAATTCACTTACCATTAGAAGAAAGACAAGTTCACGAGGAATTATTCAAAAAGATAAATGTAGCGTATAAATTATTAACAGAAAAAGACTTGAATGATACATCTCAGAATGAATGGAAGGGTATGTGGAGTTATATGGATAATTTTATGTCAGATCCAACGATGTTAAAAAACATGGGTGATTTGTTAAAAAATATGGTAAATGTAGCAAGAGAATATAAAAAACAAAAGGGAAGTGAACATCATATTAAGGTGGAAGTTTCTTTAGAAGAAATTCATAATCGTAAAGAGAAGAAATTAAGATTATTTTTAAAAAATCGTTCAGAACCAGTATTTATAAATGTGGATTGTGGTAATTATCCTGATTTTTTATATACACATATAACACCATTGGAGCAAACATTATTTATTCATATAGAATTTATATTAAAACAGCATGATGTGTATACATTAGATGATTTATTTGATACAAATGATTTAATATCAGAAATTCCGATTACATTTTATGAATATTTAATAGGTTGTGAAAAAACGATGATATATTTAGATGGAAAAGAATTAATAATTACAATACCTAAGTGGGATTTAAATTCAATAATAATAAAAAATAAAGGGTTAAATGAAAAAGGAGATTTAAGAATTATTCCTAAAATAATATTTCCAACAGATATAGAATTTTTATCTTTGGATTTAAAGGATTTTGAAAAGTTAGTAAAGATTTGTAAAAAGTTAGGGGAGCCAAAGCAAAGTGATGTTAAAAGTATTTAAAGCTAAGAAAACATATTAATACATCTAAGTCAAGATGCCTGTTAAGAAAGCTGTTCCCACTTCCGTACCTTCTACTTCTACCGTAGCCGCCGCCACACCTATGAAACCAGTTGCTGCCAAAGCTGCAGCCAAACCTGCCGTACCTACTTCTCACGCAGTTGATGGCACTGAAGATGTAGTTGTTGCCGACTCTCCCTTTGTTGCCCTTGAAGAGAAAATGTCTCAACTAGTATCCGTTCTAAAGGAGGCACAAACCCAACTCAAGGTTGTCAAGAAAGAATTCGACCGCCTTAAGAAAACCGCTGACAAGGTTGAGCGTAAACGCGCAAATGCTCGCTCTACCCCTAACGGTTTCGCCAAGCCCACTAAAATTTCCGATGAGCTATGTGTTTTCCTAGGAGTACCTAAGGGAACTGAGAAATCTCGCACTGAGGTCACTCGTGAAATTAACAAATACGTCAAGGCTAAGAACCTATCTGACCCCAAAAACAAACGTATCATCCGCCCAGATGCCGTTCTTAAAAAGCTACTAAACAGCTCTGATAAAGACGAGGTCACTTACTTCAACCTACAAAAGTTCCTAAAACACCACTTCGTTAAAGCTGTACCCGCAGTTGTAGCATAAATTTTAAATAATTAAAATATAATTTATAATAATTATAAATATTTTATTTTTCCTATTTTTTTTATAAAAATTTTATAAAATTAAGTCACTCTGTAATCGTAAATCATATAATATATAGAATTAATTGTTTTCATTTCAATCAATTTAATAATATGATTAAAATAATAAAAATAAAAGTTAATTTTCCTCATCACTATCTATAATAAATTTATATTTAGGTTGTTCTTTTTTATAATTCAATGTTACTGTAAGTGACTTTGTAGCTTTTTTAGGTTCAATGACAGGTTCTCCTTTCGCTCGCAGTTCTAGAACATCATTCCAAAAATTATAAATACCTGGGATACATTGGTTCCACATATTAGAATCAAAATGAACTCGTTCAATAAACATTTGACGTAATTTCCATGGAGTAAATTTTATAAACTTGCGATCAATTGCGTTTATTGAATCGTCAAAACATTGGTTTGCCCAATTTTGACATTGTTTGATTGACAAAGAGGGTGGTGAATAATCATAAACAAAATCATTACCGATAGCATATTCAACAATAATACCATGACTATCTCCATCTTGGAGACATAATTCATAATCAACCATATTTTCAAATACAACAAAATAACATTCAACGTAATCACATTGTGTTAATCCACAAGTAGCTAATTGTCCTTGGATTTGAATATAATATTGCTCTGGAATCTGACCATCAAATTTACGGCGATACGGACATTTCATTTCAACCATAACACCACTCTCTGTAATACCATCAGGCGATGCTCCAAAACAGTCAATAGTTGGATGAGGAATTAAACCAAATTCATGAATAAACACGCCATTTTTCTTTTCTTGATAACATCTCATACCCATGTCTTCAAACATTACACCCCATTTCAATGGAGGAAGCATATCAAATGGTTTCGCAACAGGGAATGCCTTTTTAACTAATAAATCACTTCTTTTACCGAATTTACCTTTATTCATTGATTGTGCCAAGTCACTTGCGGTTAAACGATTTTCACGTAAATCAAACCATTCTTTTGACCGTTGTTCAACCTTTGGTAAAGACAAAAGGTATTTTAATGCTTTCTGTTCATTACGAATTAAATCAATATCACTAGCAGTTAAATCGCATTTATCAAATAATTCAATTAAACATTGAATAATCTTATCTGAATTCCATGTTTCGACTTCAGGAAAAATATGAACAAGTTTCAAATATTTTTGAAACATCTAAATATATCTATTTCTTATACTATATCGCTTTGTTTTTTAAGTGCTTTTCGTTTACGCATATACTCTTCCTGTTTCATATATTGAACATGTTTAGAAATATTGTAAGGAAGTGGTTCATTGTTTTGTTTAGTGTCAGTTATATTTTTACTTTCATTTTCAGTCTCAGTTTCATCATCTGAATCATTATTATTAGTAAAACCAGTAGCAATCAATTTAGATGCTTCCATAATTTTTTTAGCCATAAGTTTAAGAACCTTTTTCTCAAATGGATCCATTTTTTATATTTATATGTAGCGTAATGTTTAATAGTATATTATATTAACATAAATCATTTTTTAACAGCACGAAGAACACGAAAAGGCTGATAGTTATTCTCGGGAATAGGTGATCCTCCATTTAATATTTCTAAAACTTCTAGGTTTTCATTTGAAAAAGATCTGGATAGTCCTACGTCTGTTAACCATAGTTTAAAATTATAAAGAGGTGTAATTTGAGGCATTGGATTATGACCAATCATCATGTGATTACATTCGGTTCTTTGTAGCGTATTCAATAATATATTATCCATATTAGGATTATCTTGATTTAAATAAATACGATTCCATAAAATAGATAATTCAGACATAAATAAATCTTGAATTAACGACATTTCTTCAGGATCAGTGATTTCATTGGTAGCCATTTTACTAAAAAGTTTATTAATTTTATCAATATCCTCATTTACTAGATTTAAATGGTGTGGAAGTAATCCAGCATGACAAAATAATAAGGGACCAATTTTTTGAATAATATTTCTGTTTGCTAAAATTTTTGCGTAAAAACCACCTGGCTTATAACGATGTAATCTTCCTTCATTACCTCCACTTTTTCCCATACTAAATGGAGATACATAACTGAAATTACCTGTTAAATTCATAATTTCATGATTTCCAATAATAGAAATAAAACGCCCACCCTTTTTACGTGCGATCATATCTAATTTTTCTGTAAATTCGATTAACTTTGAATCTTCAACTTTTTCCCATTCTTGAGTTGTATCTCTTGATAGACTATCTAATTGATCTCCCATTTGTACTACAATTGTATTTTGAGGTTTAGCAACCCATTCTAAGTTTGTATTAAATAGATCAGCTAAAAATAAACTAGCAGATAACATAGCAATGTCTCCATGAACATCACCAATAACAACAACTCTATCAACTGTATCTAAAACAGTTGGTGTAGTCTTAGTCATAACTTGCTTATTTGGGTTTAAGAATAAAATTTTTAAATAGTGTATATAATGGTTAGTATTCCTAATATGTTTAGAACAGTCGGTTATTTTGTTACGACATTGGGATATGGTATTGCTAGAAATATCTATTATATTCCAAAATTAAAGGAAGTAGAAAACATTTATAAAGAACCGCATGTTTATAAAGATCGATTGATTGGTGATAAAGTATTAAATAATGTAATTGGAATTGTATGTACTGTTTCTCCATTATTTGTATGTGTAGCGTTATATGATGATATAAATCGTATAAATGCTTATTTTAATAAATCTTTATATATACAACATAAAGACTATTTTGAAAGTAAGGTTTTCCCATATGCTTCTGAACGTAATAGATGTATCGATAAAAATATTATTTGTGAGAAAGAGAATTAGAATGAGAATAAGAAAGAGAACGTGAAACAGAATGATTAATCATATTAAATAAAAAAGCACATAATGTAATACCTAGTTGGTAATCAATCCAATAAGCAAGATGTAAACTAATAGAAGGATCTATAAATAAATCATTCATATATTCTAAACTTTTGTAACTTTCAATATGATATACATTACAAAAAGATTGTAACGCTACATATAGATTATCATAATATTCATTTTTCCAAATAGAAAAATCTTTTTTATAATCCCTACATAACTTAGTAGCGTTTATAAAACCATTTTCTTCTATATATTCTATTTTTAAATTTTTATCTTCTAATGTAATAATTTTATATGACATAAATGATTAATATAATATTCTATAATTTTAGGTTTAAATATGTATTAGAGTGCTATTGAATTGTAAATTGTGTGGATTTAAAAAATCGTACAAAAAAATAAGTTAGAGTGTGTGGTATTATTAAACCATAACAGTATCATCTACATTGTAATTGACCGAACGCATTTCGCGTGTATCACGACCACCACCTGCGCCTCGTCCACCACGCATTCCACGTCCACCACGCATTCCACGTCCGCCTCGCATTCCACGACCACCGCTGAAAGTAAATTGATCAGCGTTATCACTTACATCTGTGTAACGGCGTCCAGATTGGTTGTTTGAATGGATTGGGTTATGGTAACGGTTTTTACCCCAAACAGTTTCAATTACATGAAGAGAAGCACGAGGGCGCCATTTGATAACATCAATAGGATTTTCGGATGTAGAAATTTCTTTTTTGAAATCAACAAGAAGCTCGTCAAATACGTGATCACGCATTACAACATCGTGAATCAAGTAGTTAGGGTAATTAACTTCTTGAGAAACATATCGTACAATAGCATGATCCTCATTTACAAAGAATCGTTCATTGTATTGGTACTCTAGAATATTAGCAGTAGGATGTGCTTGTTCAGCGCGGACACGCATACGTTCTTTCGCATGGTTTCTAATTTCACTTTCAAAGAAAAGTGTGATATCTTTCGCGCGGCGCTCTAGGTTCTCATCTTTTTTTTCCATAAGTTCAGCCTTTTTGGCTTGGTAAATAGTTTGTAGTTCGTTTGCGAATGACATATTATCCAGATGTAGTTCTATCTATAGATAGATATGATCTGTTTAAATCAATTTTTATTAGTTAAGGCTACTAAATGGTTTGGTATTTAATGAGTTTATAAAAATAATGGTTTATATAATTATAAATGGTTTAAAGAATCTATTATTATATATTTAAAATGGCTTCAGAATACGTATGTACAGTTAAAATTGATTTGTCACAATTTGAAACAAATGTTCTTAAAAGAAAACTAACAGAAGACGAAGCTAAAATTGTAATTGGAGATATTACAGCACATATTAATAGCGATATTAAAGACTATATAAATGATAATACAAATGCTCCTAAATTAATAAAAATTTGGCAGGCGATCGATATGGTTATAAATCGTCCTATGACAAAGGATGAACATAAAATAATTTTAAAAGAATATTATGGATCTCCTGAATTACCATCATCTGTAATCATTAAAAAAAGTGTTGATATTGCTAGCAAATGGATGAATTAAATTTATTTATTTTTGAATTAATATAAAAATTGATATTAAAAAATATAGTTTATTAATAACATATTATGGAATTTCCAACAAGTTATGAGATTGGTGTAGATGAAGTAGGTCGTGGATGTTTTTATGGTCCAGTTGTAGCGTCGGCTGTTGTTTTGCCTCTAACGCTACATGAAGAAGAATGGAAAATGATAAAGGATTCTAAGAAACTAAATGAGAAAAAGAGAACACAATTGACAGAGTTTATCAAAGAAAAGGCATTATACTATGCGATTGGTGAATGTAGTCATACAGAAATTGATAAAATAAATATTTTAAAAGCAAGTCTTAAAGCTATGCATAGAGCAATTCATGATTGTTATAAACAACACATAGATCATCAACTTCCTATGTTTGAAAAAATATATGTAGATGGAAATCATTTTATTCCATATATTCCACCAGGGGATGATGCTGAATATATTCCATATGAATGTATTGAACAAGGGGATAATAAGCGTCTAAGTATTGCTGCTGCATCTATTCTTGCTAAAACATATCGTGATCAATGGATTATTGATGAATGTAAAAAAAAGCCGATTCTTTATGAATATGGTATGGATAAACATAAAGGTTATGGAACGAAAAAACATATGGAAGCTCTTAAATTAAAAGGTCCACTTGATGGATATCGTCAAAGTTATAAACCAATTAAAGAACTTCTAATCAAATTTCCACTTCCACCTCAATCTCAAGGGGTAAACGATATTATTTCCTCTTAGGTATTTGAATATCTTGAAGCTGTTGTATTTGTTCTTCAATCGCATCTTGCCGACGTGATTTTTTGAAACCTGTGATTAAATACATAATTGTACGAGATATATATCTCCATGCTGGTTGTAAGAAGTATGGCCATAATAATTGAGTCCATACACCATATATAATTACAAGAAAAACGGGAACAATGATAAAATAGATCATCCATTTAAATGATGTATTTAATTTGTATTTTTCTTTCTCAGAACTGATAATAGGTAATTCAACTTGTTTTTTTTTAATTTCTGCGATTTCTTTATCTAAATTTGAATTTTCAACTTCTTTAAAACAAATAGGTTCGCCTGATAAAATATTAGGACAGTTTTGCTCATCTGGTTTACAACTTCCCTTGGGCCATACTTTTTCAGATACAATTGCGGAAGCATCGTCATTTTTATTACAGAATAAAGCGTTACAAGCTTTTTTCAACAATAATGTTTTAGTAGTAGCATCATTTGGCGTCATTCCTTCACGAATATATTTATCCGTAATTGAATCTGGATTTTCTCTAAGATTTTTACAAGTAAAATATGTATCTGCTAAACGATCCTCAGTATGTAATGTTTTACAAGCTGTAAGATATTCATTTGTAGGTATATCTGATTCTGTTATATTTTGTTGTATTGAACGATGTATTTTATCAATTTCACCTGGTATATCTTTTTCAATTGCTGAAATATTATTATTAGGATTCGGTATTTCAGTTAAAGCTTTATTATAGTCATCTTTAAGAGCTTCTTTGGTTGATCCTAAACGTTTAATAATTGCAATTGGACAAAAATCACCAGTATTACGATATTTACCTCCGAAATAATTATATTTATTCACGCATAAATTAAGATCTTCTTTTGTTGAATAATCTAAAGATGTGTTATCGACAGGATCTTTAACATATCCTGGAATATATCCTGCTTTACAGGGTTCATAACATTTAGAATTATCTTTTTGATATTTATTTCCAAGGTGATAGTTTGGTGTCATAAACCAGTCATACCATCTTTCATCGCATTTAGTTGATTTTAAGGCACGATCTGATATACCAATCTTCTTACATCCTTCAGCAGTAGGTTCAAAACCAGGAGGGCATTCAGCAGTAATACATTTATCAGGTTGTCCGGGTTTACGTTTAAATCCCATTCCATGTTCAATTAAACAATTTGGAAAAGATTCTTTTGGTTTAACTAAACTTTGATAACATAATTGATTGTATCTTTTACTATCCTTTTCATCAACAATGGGGTTAAATGTTTTAATAGTATCATAAGTATTTATAAAATAATTTTTAGGATCTGCGATTCCTAGCTTAATAGCCATATCTAATGTACATTCTTCAGCTGATAAAACATCGGATGATTTTCCAGTGGGGCATGTAGGTGTAAATGTTTTATTTGCGGTAGGTATAACAATTGAATTATTTACAGCAAATGATTCAATAACCGGCTTATTATTTGAATCATATTCCATAAAGTATAGGTCTCTTAATAAAATAGAATGGAATTATTTTCCACAAAGTTGATAAACTGTTGAAGATGAATCAGCACGTTTTTTGGTTGTATTATAAAGAGTCGATGGTTTTTCAACAAAACGACATAATGGATCCTTTATGTCACGTTGTGTAAATAGATTTGCTTTAGAACCATCGGCAAATGTCATTTTACTACAGTCTGGCATATATTCAATACCTGTAGTTCCATATGGAATATTTACAATTAATTTACTACGATTTTCAGATAATTTAGTTGTAATTTCGGCTGGTAAATCATTAAATTCTGGCATTTTATCAACATCCATGATCCATTGAATGGGTTTTGGACTAGATGTACTACGACAATGTGAACCTTCATCTTTCCATAATAGTTGATCACATCTACCACCACCTACGACTGTATTTCTAGCAATACCTTCTAATTTAGTAGAACTAAATGGTGTAAATAAATTAGATATTAAATTTAGTCTATAGGATGATGGTATTAACCAACCAAAATATTTCTTTAATAAACGTTTAATCCAATTTACAAATCGGTTTGTAGATTCCACAATTCTTAAATTAGGTACACCACTACCGCGACCTCCACGAGATTTAAAAGCGCCAAACATGAATAAAATAACGATTAATAATGTAATATAATGTGCTAATGGAAAATCACCTCTGAATAACCATCCAAGTAAATTACTGAAAAAGTTACTAATAATAGTAATAACTTTATCAACTTTCTCTAAACGACGCATTCCACGTTCACTTGAAGAATTTGAAAGTTGATCTCTTAATAATATTTTTTTAGACTGCATATTAAATGTAGATTCTTCTGCTGCAATTGCTGCTTGTTGAGCTGCATTAATTGCGGATAATTGATCTAATTTAAATTGAGCTGGATTTGCCATTAACTTCTATCTATTAGTGCGGTAAAATATCTAAAAAGAATTATGTACGTGTATTAAGATGAATCTCTGGTTATTATTTTTTGTATTAATTATTTCATATATATATCTTTCTTATTATTATAGATATCCAAATAAAGTAAGTATTTTACAATCTTCTCTAAACCGTTTTGATTTAACTTTATTACAAGAAAAACAACCAATTGTTATTGAAGATGCTATAAAAGATACGAATGATATTAAGAAAGCATGGTTTAAATGGAATTATACACGTTATTGGTCAGAAATAATACCTGAAAAATGGATAAAAAATAATTATAAATATTTAATGATTCATCCAGAAGAAGAAACCGAAGTATTTTTATACCCTCCCTCACAACCATGGATACAAAATGGTCCAGATCCAGAGCAAACAGTTATTATTATTAAACTAAAACCACATCAATTAGTAATTGTTCCTTATCATTGGAAATGGATGATTGAAACAAAAAAACAAATAAATTTTATGGGTATACACGACGCTATTACTTTATTATTACCTTAATCGAGTTGATCAATTTTGGGACCAACATTTGGGTCAGTAGTAGAATCATCCATTGGTGGCATACCACCCATACCAGGCATACCACCCATAGCACTCATATCAGGCATTCCACCTGGTGGCGCTCCAGAAGAGTACATTTTAGTCATAATTGGGTTAACTTTGGCTTCAATTTCTTTCATCTTTTCTTCAAACACTTCTTTTGTTTCTTCACGATGGTCATCTAGCCATTTAATACCCTCTTCAATGATAGTTTCAGCATCAGCCCAAGCAGCTTTTGCGGCATCAGTTTCTCCGTTCTTAAGAGAGTTACGAGTGTTATAAATATAACTTTCTAGAACATTACGAGCTTCAATACAAGCACGTTGTTCCTCATCTTGAGTTTTAAATTCTTCAGCTGTTTTTACCATTTTTTCAATATCTTCTTTGCTGAGACGACCTTTATCGTTTGTAATTGTAATTTTATGAGTTTTACCAGTACCTTTTTCAACAGCACCAACGTTTAGAATACCATTTGCGTCAATATCAAATGTTACCTCGATTTGTGGTGTACCACGAGGTGCGGGAGGAATACCTGTGAGATCGAATTTACCAAGAAGATTATTATCTTTTGTAAATCCACGTTCGCCTTCAAATACTTGAATTGTAACAGCAGGTTGGTTATCCTCGTAAGTACTAAAGATTTGAGATTTTTTAGTGGGGATTGTGGTATTACGTTCAATTAGTTTTGTCATCACACCACCAGCAGTTTCAATACCAAGAGAAAGAGGAGAAACATCTAGTAGTAGAAGTTGTTGTGTTTGTTCGTTACCTTGTCCAGTTAGAATGGCTGCTTGAACGGCGGCACCAAAAGCAACAGCTTCATCAGGGTTAATTGATTTACAAAGTTCTTTACCATTGAAAAACTCGGTTAGTAGTTGTTGAATTTTAGGAATACGAGTGCTGCCTCCTACAAGGACGACATCATGAATATCGCTTTTGCTCATTTTAGCGTCACGAAGAACTTTCTCAACGGGTTCAAGAGTTTTACGGAAAATATCCGCACAAAGTTCTTCAAAGCGCGCACGAGTAATAGAGCTGTTAAAATCAATACCTTCATATAGGGCATCTAGTTCAACGGATGCTGTTGTGCTTGAAGATAGACTACGTTTAGCACGTTCGCAGGCAGTTTTAAGGCGTTTTACAGCACGGGCATTTTGAGATAGGTCTTGTTTATGTTTTCGTTTAAATTCATCCATGAAATGTTGGACGATACGGTTATCAATATCCTCACCGCCTAGATGAGTGTCACCGCCTGTTGCTTTTACTTCAAAAATGCCACCATCAATGGTAAGCAGAGATACATCATGGGTGCCACCACCACAATCAAAGATAATAACATTCTTTTCCTTACCATCCCCAGTCTTATCAAGACCATACGCAATTGCTGCTGCGGTAGGTTCATTGATAATACGTAGTACTTCAAGACCAGCAATAGCACCAGCATCTTTAGTTGCTTGGCGTTGAGCATCATTGAAGTAAGCAGGAACAGTAATAACTGCTTTTTGTACTTCATGACCTAGAAATGCCTCAGCAGTTTCTTTCATTTTAACGAGAATCATGGAAGAAATTTCCTCAGGATGATAAGTTTCATCGACACCTTTGAATTTTACTTGAATTTTAGGACGACGATCACTGCCAGCAAGTACATTGAATGGCCACAGTTTCATATCAGATTGAACGTTCACATCATCAATTGTACGACCAATTAGACGCTTGGCGTCATAAACGGTGTTTGTAGGATTCATTGCTGCTTGATTTTTAGCAGCATCACCAATCAGACGCTCAGTATCATTAAATGCTACATAAGAGGGGGTAATACGGTTACCCTGATCATTTGCGATAATTTCAACCCGATCATTTTGCCATACACCTACACAAGAAGTAGTGGTTCCAAGATCAATTCCAATAGCGATATTTTTTGATGTCATACTGATAAGTATTATATAGTATGTATACCAGGTGTTTAAGTAATTTTAGATTATTTAAAGAAAAATAAAAGTATAGTTTCTATTAATTATAATTATAATTGTAATATTGAATATCTTACGCTACAAGTAGAAAGACATGTATTTCATAAAGTTGTTTAGATTTGAATATTAGGAACCCAGTAAGTTGTACGCCCTGCTTTGTTTTTGTATGTAGCTACTTTATTTCCATGTGAATCAATATCACGTCTATATACAGAAAAACTTTTTTTATATTTTTCTTCACTGATGCGAAGAGCTTTTAACATCTTTTGCGCGATATATTTACTTTTTAAAAATATTACTTTCCATTCTGTATCAGTTATATTTGAAATAAGTCTAGAGGGAGCTATTTTCGCCGCATATAATATTTCAGATTTTAAGTAATTTCCAATACCTGATATTAATAATTCTTGATCTACTAATAATTCTTCTATTGTTTTATCATTCTTTTTAGATAAAATAGGTGCTAATTTTTTTGAAAATTCTTTCCATGTAGTTTTTGAATTCATTATATCTAATGCTAAATTATTTTCAAAGGGTTGTTCGTTTTCAAATTTAATTGTACCATAACTTAATTGATCACTAAATATTAACCGTTTAGAACCAAAATTAAATACTGCGCTTTTTGTTTCAGGGCGCCATTCAGGAGCATTTCCTTCGACATACCACCATCCCATTAAACCTAAATGTGATGTTAATCTCCAATTATTTTCAAAATCAAAAAATAAAACTTTACCATGGGATGTAATTGACTTTAATGTTGATGGTAACGTATTTTTAAATTTAATATAATCTTTAGGTGGTCCATGTTTTACATAGCGACCTTTAAGCCATTCAATATTATACAATTTTTTACCTATAAATGATTGTAATGATTCAACAATAAATGCGACCTCTGGAGCTTCAGGCATATCTTTTATTAGAGTCTTTATACTTTTTTATTTGTAGCTATAAAATAATATAAAAAGTGATAGGGTATTATAATTAATAGAAAAATGTATAAAGATATACCACAAATAATATCACCGGCTGTTGCGTGGTATATACATTTATTTATAGAATGGAATGTAGAACAAGATAGTTATGAATCAAAAATGGATAAAATGAGAACATCTGAAAAAATAAATGAAATAAATGGTATCATATTGATAGGTACGATTACAATAGATGAAATAACATTTTTAATAAATATAGAAAAAGATTTAATTGTAAAAAAGGCTTTAAAAAAAATATTAAATAATAAAAATATAATTAAGTTTTTAGTATAATTTTATATAGAATTAATTGGTTATCTATTATAATTAATACAGTTTAATACCAATAAATCTATGTATTTTACCCTATTGATCTAAAAATAATATTCAACTGTTACAAGCGCATATGAATTTAAATATATTTTTTATTATTAAATTATGTCTTATTCTCGCAAAAGTCCCTCTATTCATGCTTCTAAAACACCAATAGGAACAATTGAAAAAGGTAATAATGAAGCTTATTGGATTGTTTTAGAGACATCTAAAAATATACATCGTTGGTATCCATTATCTCTTACAAAACCTAAAATACTAGATACCATTTATAATGGCGAAATGATGAACGTTATTATAGGTGATACTACTGTATATATATTTCATAATCAAGAATTAGTTTTTAGTATTTCGAAATATGATAAAGTATGGATACCAAAATCATCATGGAGTTTAGAATTAAGATTAAAAAATAAAATTTCACCTCCTAAAGAGACTACGCTACTTATAGAAGTCAAACCTAAACAATATATTTATATAGATGGACATATCATTTATAAATTTAAAACAGATACACCAATCCTTGAGTATTATTCCCTAATGGGTAATAATTATGTTTCATATCCATATGCTTATACAAATGATAAGGTTTATTTAATAATAGAAAATGTATGGCTAGAGTGGTCATCTGATTTAAAGAAAAAATACAAGGATCCATATGAATATTTTTATAAATTAACACCAAAATCTCATAAATATTCTATAAAAACATTATACGATGCTTGGAAGAAATAAATTCGTCAATCTTCTAAAAGCCATTTTTCAATATGATTTAAGAAAATAGGATGGGATAAAATCCCTACGTGATCACTTTTAGGTATATGAAGCATTTCGTAATGATTAAATATTTTAGTGGCATAATTTAAACTTTTAGATGGAATAAGACCATCTCCATTCATATCATAATCGATTTTATAGGGCGCTGTTTTTAAATTTTTAGTGTAAAAGCATTTAGCTGTTTGGTTTTCTGTACTAATAACTAATTTAGTATTAACATTAATTGGTTTTGAAATAGAATTAATATAAGGTAAATATAAATCTTCCCATAATTGAAAGGATAAATTTGAACTATTAAATAATGATTCAAATTTAATAGGTTTTGATGAATTATCTATATGAATAAATGTATCATTATTTTTATAGCACAATGTATTTGGTAAAGACATGACAATTCCACTTACCTTACCCGTAAAATCTGAAAATAAGGACTGCATAAAAGGGACGTAAAATTCACCAAATAAACATGCTTTAATAGCACTTGGAGTACCACCAAAGGGGCTATTTACAATAATAATTTTATCAATATACTTATCTATAAATTGCTGATCTACGTATTCGCTTAAAAACCATTTGAATATAATACCTCCGAGACTATGTGAAATAATAAAAGTTTTTTGATTATATTCACAGTATTTATGTTCAATAATATATTTTAATTTTTTAAAATATTCAGTTCTTTTTGTAGGATCTAACATTAAACGAAAATCATATGGCATTCCAATAAGATTTTTATGTGGGGTATAATCAAATTGAATTAAATGTTGATTTAAATCATACATATATTGATAATGAAAAGCTTCTTGTAAAATATATCGATAGGGTAAATTTAAACGATCAAATTCATGAACTAAATTTTGAATACCATTAATTCCATACATGTCATATGGAACAATATCATTATTATATTGATAACCAATAATTTTATTAGTAGTATCATTTCGAATAACATCCATATACATATCTTTTTTCCATCGCTCCATATATTTAGTTGAAAAAGGGTTTAAATTAACCCATCTATTATTTAATATTTTATTACCAAAATAGTAATTATAAGGTTGTTTACGATTAATTAAAATAGAAGCCCCTAGCCCAGGTATGATAATAATCGGTTTAGACATATGGAAGTAAGTTGACTTTACTATCTTTAATGTCTTTATATTTTTTTTCCTTATCTTTATCTTTATCTTTATTAATTCCCTTTTCTTTTTTAGTTAATGTAATAGTTTTAGTATGTACTGATAATGGTTCATATGTAAGTGATTCTTCTATTTTTTCATAAGTAGTTGGGAAGAAGGTTTCAAATACAAAGTTGTTAGAAGTAGTCTGTTTGTTTGTAGCGTTAGGTTGTTCGATAATAATTTGTTTAGATAATTCTTCACTTATTTGAATAATATGATTAAATAATTTAATATCATGTTGTGACCAATCCTGATTGTAACTATCTTGTAACAATGTATGACTAACTAACATAAATGAAATATAATAATTATTATGATTTTTTTTAGAATATTGATATTGATATAGTTTTTTAGCTACTTCTAAAGAGGGTTCAAGGATGCATAAACACTCCCATAGAAATATATTGAAAGGGTAATGGTTAAAGCCCCATTTGATGTGGATGTCAGATGGAAGTTCTATATCAAAATGTTTTCTATCAATATATTCTAAAGCATTTCTAAATTCAATCGATTTTTTTTCACCCCATAAAGATAACAACCCAGATAATGTTTTAATACAAAACTCTTTTTCAGATTCATTTTTAGGCAATAAATGTTTAAATGAGGCTAATCCCTTATTTGATAATTTTAATTCATCTTTAAAAAAACTAATAACTTTATTGCGCAATGTAGCTATTTGATATTTAGGTAGTGTAAAATAATTACCACAATCTTTATACATTATACATAATTTGATCGTTAATAAGAAAGCATCTTTAATATGAAAAACATCATTATCCATAATTGTTAATAAATCACTACATATTGATGACCATTTAGTATAACTAAAATGACTAAAACTCGCCAAACAAGAAACCATGTAAAACCATGTAGACTCTAATAATTCAATATTATTCGTCTTAGCTAACTCTCCTGTATAATACAACGCCTCCTGAGGAATATTTTGTTGTATAGATTGAATAAGTTTTTCATGAAACTCCATTTATCGTAAGAAAATAAAGTTTTTAGTAATATTTAAACACGTTAGTTATTAAAATACAAAATAGTTAATTTATGCGGTATTTAGAAAAATAAGGAGAAATATTAATCAATTATTAATAATAACTATATTTTGGTAATAAGTCTTTTGATTTTTAAAAAATGAAAGATATTTAAAATTATGTTTAAGTGTCCAAGAGTATTTAAGTTGAAAATTATAATATAACTTAATTAATAGACAAAATGTCTATATTAGATAAAACAGAACCACTATTGACCGAGACGAAGAGTCGTCATGTAATGTTCCCAGTTGAATATCAGGATGTATGGGAGATGTATAAAAAGGCGTCTTCCAGTTATTGGGTCGCAGATGAATTAAACTATCAACAAGATATACAAGACCTAGAGCGTCTAAGCAAAGATGAAAGAGAGTTTATTTATCATATTCTAGCTTTCTTTGCTGCTTCAGATGGAATTGTTTCTGAGAATCTATCGGAACGTTTTTCGAAAGATGTTCCTAAACCTGAAGTTCGTGCGTTCTATGCTTTCCAAAATGCAATGGAACAAGTACATAGCGAATCCTATTCTCTATTGATCGATACATATGTTAAAGACGCACGTGAAAAAGAGAAACTATTTAATGCTGTACAGCATTTCCCAGCCATTCGTGAAAAAGCAGAATGGGCAATGAAATGGATCAGTGATGAAAATGCTTCTTTCGGACAACGTCTTATAGCCTTTGCGATTGTTGAAGGTATTTATTTCTCAGCATCTTTCTGTGCTATTTTCTGGCTACGTGAACGTGGTATGCTTCCTGGTCTAAGTTTCGCAAATCAATTGATTAGTCGTGACGAGGGTCTACATACAGAGTTTGCCTGTCTTCTTTATAACAAACTTCAAAATCGTTTAGATGAATCCCTTGTTCGCAGCATGATTGAAGAGTCTGTGAATATTGAAATGTCATTTATTACTGAATCGATTCCATGCGCAATGATTGGAATGAATTCTAATTTGATGAAACAATATATCAAATACGTAGCGGATCGTCTTCTAAAACTACTTGGATATACACCAATGTTTAAAGTTCAGAACCCTTTTGATTTCATGGAATTCGCAGCTCTAGAAGGAAAGACAAACTTCTTTGAAAAACGTGTAAGTGAGTACTCTAAAGCAGGTATTAACATGAATGGTGCCGCATCAGCAATGCCTTCTGAATTAGAAATTAACCTAGAGGATGATTTTTAAACTAGGTATATAACAACATATTGGTATTTATTATAAACAAAAAGAAAAATATTATTTTTTATTTAAGACTATATATTCTTTTTTATATTACATAGAAATGTTGGTAAGCAGTACTATTGATGCTTTATTAGCAATTAAAAAATTTGACGATAATTGTATTGAAACTATTAATATTGATGATAATGGCGTATATAGTCTCATACAACCAGTTATTCCGATATATATTGAACAAGTAATAAAAAACCCAGAAGAGACATCTTATATTATACCCAGAAATGGAGATGTTTTAAAAGAAATTCAAATTTTAGGAAACTTTAAAACAGCAGAATTATATCAATATGATTGGACAGGGAGTCGCCGAGTTATTTATGATACAATTAATTTTAATGAAGATAATGAAACCGTTATGAGACCATTTGGTATTTCAGGGATTCCTTTAATTTGCATTGGAAAAACACTATATTTAGATATTATTGATGGAAAAGATAATATAATTGTAAATTGTATGTTTGGATTTTTACCTTCAGTAGACAGACAAAAACTTATGAATTTTAGAAATGTTAATACTGATTATGGAATTAAGCTAAAACATCAAGATGAAAGTATTTATCAAGTTATTGGAATGAATGACTGGAGTTATTCTCCCAACTATATGGTAAAGGTATAATTTTATTTAAGAGCATAAGGTCTTTTTAAAGAAAGAAATGTCAGTAGGTAGTACAACTAATGATTTGATATTAGAAAAAAATATTCGTGAATCTACTATAGAAACATTTGGGGAGAAATTTGTAGATGAATTGTTTTCATTAATATGTTGTGGAAAGGTTGAAAGTCTTGGACAACTTAATACTGTGTCATCAAGTTTAACTATAAGTATTCCATCGATCGATATTATTAAAGAGTATTTCTTAAAATGGAGCGATAAAGAAATACGTGATTTTATATGGATGGAAGTAAAAAGCCCTGAATTTATGATATATCAAATAGACTGTAAAGAGTTTATTACCAATTTAAGATTTATTGTGAATGCTACCCAATTTCATATGGTATTCTCGGAATGTCCTAATATGTTAGCCTTGGCGTGTCCTATATTATGGCCTATGATAATCAGTGATTACATTAAAGCTAGAAAGTTGTATAAACGTCTTATTCGAGATAAATTTATTACGATTCATGTAATCTTTTCTAAAAAACAATGATTCTTTTTATTTTTAATTTTGTTTAAGTGCGTTTAAATTGGCAAAAAGAGTGTATGATGTAGGATGTAGAAGAATGAATCCTACAGCTACATTAACCGATCCCGCTCCTACATTAAATTTTGTAAAACAGGAAACGCCTTTAATGATTTTAGATACAGGTGAATATTATATTTTATATAGTGAGATCAATAAGAATGATTCGGATAAATATTTAAATACAATTACAGCTATTTATGATTTAATGGATATTAATTTAGAAAAACACATTACACCTTACTATGTAAAAAATATGGAAATCTATAAGTTATTAAAGAAAACATGTAATCGTATTATTCCAAATGCATTAAAACCATTAGATGTAATTTTAGAGGATGTTAAAGATATCATTAAGTATTATTCAATTGAGAAATCCTATAAGGAAGTTACTGAAAATACAAAAGATAATACAATAAATACTATAACACAAACATTTTCATTAAATACGAATAGTATAACATCTTATAAAGGCAAGGAATTCGCTTCAATTGATTTATATGAAAAATCTGAAAGACAAGAGGGCTACTGGCAATCTCTTCATCATAGAATTAAAGAAAATGAAAGAAAGGATCAGGATCAGGAACTAGAACTTGTATGGAATGTCAGTTCAAGAGTAGCTAAAACTCTAACATCAGGACCATCCGAATCTTACGATGAATCTTATCAAGCATTTGGTCAACAATATGCGTATATATCTAATCAAGATGCTCAATCAACATATGAGAATGTAGTGCTATATAATATTTACTATAATATAACTATTGTTGTAAACTTAAAAACAAATAATTTAAAGTATCATACAATTTTGAAAGTTATCAATGAATTTAGCGAGTTTATTTTAATTGATACTATAACATTAACAAGTGAAAAAGATAATGATTTATGTAAAGATTTGTTTCATAAAAAATACTATGAAGACAGTGGTATATTAAGTAAAAAAATAAAATCATTTATTGAATTGTATGGATATTGTAAACCTAAAAAAGAAGATTTAAAAAATAGTCATTTAAGTGAAAAAGAGACTATTTTAAGTATACTTAAAAGTGATTTTATCATTAATGATGATCCTGCTTGTCGTATGCGCGCGGGTGAATTATATGAATTAGTTACGAAGTATTTACAACCAGACGTAACAGATGGTTTACTTTATCGTCGCCGTCTTCAAGGATATTTTATGGAAGCAGGTTTATTAAAGAAGCGCATGTCTGATGGTATGTATTATTATGGGATTAAACATAATATAATTAATACAACAGAATATAAAAAAGATAAAATAAAGGGGGATGATTTGATTGAGCTTACGAAGAATTATAAGCATTTAAGTTAAAATTTAAGAAGAAACGGCAGCAGGTGGGAATAAAATATCTTTGAATTTTTGTAATTTTTTAAAGCATTTTGTAATAGTTACTTCACTCACATCGCATGTTTCAGATATATATTTTTTATTAATATCGATTTCTTTATAGAAAGAAT
>Ga0209355_1000251_pt1 | contig 33029 bp, 31 predicted proteins | sample LauGreSBDMM110SN_3_FD_187563 | JGI IMG/M metagenome (GOLD analysis project Ga0209355, IMG submission 187563) | Freshwater lake microbial communities from Lake Michigan, USA - Sp13.BD.MM110.SN (SPAdes) (version 2) | ecosystem: Environmental > Aquatic > Freshwater > Lake | place: Lake Michigan... | reverse complement strand
TAGACGTTCGGATCAAAGCTCCACGGCAGCACCGTGAGTTCGCCGTGACCGTCCACGGCGATGCCGCAGTGGCGCCACTCGTTCAGGTACTTTTTCTGAAAGGTAATGCCCATCGTTCCCAGGGGCGAGTGCTCGGTCGCCCAGTCCGCCACGACAAAGGTCGCGTTGTTCCAGAAAGAACCCGCGTACAGCCGGTGAGGCTGCCACGCGCCGAAGTAGCTGTCGGCGGATTCCAGCGTTTTCCACGGCAGGAACTCGTGAGGCAGAGACGGTGAGAACATCGCGACTTGCGGCTCGGGCGTCATAAATTTTCCATTGGCGGCGGCCTGACGCTGCGGCGCGCTTACGTTACGCGTGTAAGGCATCATCTAACTACGCGACTACGCGACTACGCGACTACGCGGCTACACAGTAACGGAACCGAGTCGCGTCATTTTTTGGAGCGCCACGTTTATGATATAAAGCACTTGCGTTATCGTAAGAATAATAACAGTAATAAGAAAAATATAAAAATGCGCATCTCAAACGCTCCTCGGTTGATCGGTCACGAGGATCCGTTTCACTTGCACAAGATCTTGGGGGTGTCCTCGCTCGGGCATTTTGGCTATCGGATTTTCCAATGCGTGCAGCGTCCGGATCACACGCTCGGTTTCGTTTCGGGCGACCCGTGGCTGCTCGTGTGGATCGCGGTTCACGCGGCTCTGAGCGGCACATCGCTCGTATTCGCAATTCCGGCGAATCGGATTCGGAAGCTGCCGATGATCTGGCCCGAGTTTCGCCTTCATAGCATCCTGTTTGCATATCGGTCTCTCGCGGCGATGCTGTGCTTCTGGGCGGACGCGTACTACGCCACGCGGCTGTTTTCATACGGTCGCGGTGCGCTGGTCTTCGCGACGCTGCTCGGCGCCGATGCGGTAACCGCCTACTACCGCCGCCAGGAGAAGTTGAAGCCCGGCGAGACGACGATGCGGTCTATGCCATTCCCGGAAGGCACCTCGGCGGCCGTGATCAAGTCCGTTAACTTCTATTACAGCGTGTCGCAGGTTCTCGCGACGATGAATATCCTCTTTACGACCAACGCGAATCGGCCATTTGCGGTGCTTTTCCCGATTCAGCTTGCGGCGTTCCTGATGACGCTCGTTCGTAAGAGTGTGCTATCTGCTGGCGAATGGCACGTAGCTTATGGGGCCGCTTTGGGCGTCAATTACGTGTATGCGGGGCTGGTCGCTGGCGAGGGGACGATACCGATGGCGCAGTACTGGTCGCTGGCGAGCGCTTTTGTGTTCTCGCGGTTCGTTTTGAACGTGAACAAGTACTGGCTGTGGATGTGGATGGTAGGCATATTTTGGTCGCGGATTAGGGCGATTTGAGCGTGAATTGGGCGGTGCGAAGAGATTTTGGGTCATTTTTGTTAAATTCGGGGAAGAATTGAAAGGAAGTTGGAGGCGGGCGAGAAATGCGCGAAATGTGGAAGGATTTGAGGGTGTTTTTGAGTCAGTGATCCAATTACTAAAAGGATATAAAGCCAACCCCATTACCTCATTGTCTTATACCGCGCGGTATAAGACAAATGATGGCTTGGGATTGGCTTTATATCCTTTTAGTTTCGGGAAAACCTTCGGATCTTTTCGTTGGACTTGAAGAAACGTTCAAATCCTTTAAGTGTTGTCTAGTTTAAAAAGTATTTAAAGACAACAAGCCTTAAATGTATGTAAATCTACTCTGCATATTCCGTAAAAATGCAACGGTCATATGCAGAATATCAGAAAGAGCAGCATTTGCTGCGATTACAGCAAATGGAGCAAAGGCGAAAAGACTATCAACAGCGCAAGCAACAAATGCGAAATAATCTCATAAAAATGGGCGTTATAAAAGATGAAGATGAAGATGAAAATGAAGATAGCTTTCGTATGGATCGTTATCAAGACAAAACATCCGACTTCATAAAAGAAGTGAAAGCTATTCACGGAGATAAATGGGATTACTCTAATGTTATTTATATTACTAGAAAAATTAGGGTAATCCTGTCTTGCCCTTTCCACGGTGAATTTATGCAACTACCATATCAAATGATAGCCTACGGTAGAGGCTGTAAACACTGTGCTCGTGCTAAGATGGGCGATAATTCACGTAAAACGACCGAACATTTCATTACCCGCGCAAAGGCCGCTCACGGGGAAACCTACGATTACAGCAAATCCGTATATGAGGGCGTTCACACGAAGATCGTCGTCATCTGTCGCACTCACGGCGAGTTCGTGATAGACGCACACAACCACGTTCACGGACGCGGCTGCGTGCGCTGCAACCGAAGCGAAACCTACTCCAAAAACGGGATGGAGTGGATTCGGTACCTGAGCGTCAGCAAACGCATCCAGCACGGTGAGAACGGCGGCGAGTTCGTGATTTTCCCCACGCGTTTTCGCGCAGACGGTTACGAGTCGGCCACGAAAACGGTGTATGAATTCCACGGAGACCTGTACCACGGCAATCCGCGCGTGTATTCGCCAGATTACGTGAATATGGTGAATGGAAAAACGATGGCAGAACTGTACAGCCGGACGGTCGCGCGCAAAGAAGAGATTCTTCGCCACGGCTACAAGTACGTGGAAATCTGGGAATACGACTGGAATCGTGCGATCAAAGCCGTCCGCTGGATCCAGCGCAAATGGCGCGGAGAACGCGTGACGCCGCTCAAAGCCCCGCCGCGCAGAATTCAGGCGCCGCAGCCGGCGAAAACGTACCCGCCGACGCTGTGCGAGCAGGAGGCCGACCCGGAAATCCGCGAGCAAATCCTCGCGCTCGTAAAGTCTTACGAGAAGACATACCCGCTGTACGTCTCGCAGTCCAAGTGCCCGCACCCGCCCAACTTCAATCCGCGCATCTTCACTGACGCGCTCTATGATCTCTGGAAAGACCTCGGCAAAACCGTAACAATCCCGGACATCGCTCGCGGTCTGACGCAGCTGAACGAAAACTACCGGACGAAGATATACACGAATCCCCGGTCGCGTTTGGGCGAGTCTGTGGTGAAAAAGTGCGAGGCCAAGGGCCTTTGGCTTTTCGTGCAGCGGAAAATTCCATTGGACTATATGCGCGAGGCCCTGGCCGAAACACCGTGACTCCTCACCAAAGCCTTGGGGGCGAAGACGCGTATTTGTTTTTGATTAATCGCTACACAAAAATAGGTGATTACACCGCTTCATATTGAATGTGTGGGTTTGTGACGGGCCAGCATAGAACTCCCATATTGGAGCACGCGCCCCAAGCGCCATCCAACGAGCGATCGCCGGCATTTCCGTTGCCCACCAGCGACCACGGATCCCACGCATTCACGTACAAGGTGTTCGTCACATCCTCGGCGGGATCAAGGAGCACCCTCGGAATGAATGTAGGTTGGAACGTTTTGCCGTCATACCCCACGATATCAATATCATATTTCGCCATAAGTGGATTAAATACGACCTTAAAAACCTGTCTTTCAAAGTCATCAATGAATGGCGCACCCGCGAATGCCCCACCGCCCACATTAAAAACGCGCATCTTCCTGCAACCGCTACGGGCCGCCGCGGCGAACGCAAGCGTCCACATACGCTTATAAAACGTGCGTACCTTCGCAAGAGAGTCATAGTAGGCGTAGTCAGGCTGATTGGGGTGGTCTTGCGCGCATCCTATGAGATTAATTACTTTTACATTAATAAATCCGTGCGATAGTGCGTTCACCGTTGCCGTGCAGAAAATGGCAAAATTGGGCGATCCTTCTTTGTAGGCTCCAAAGCGATATCCAAAGTTTTCTTCCAGGGCGTTTTCATCGTAAAGCCGCATCATACCAATATTGCAAGGCTCTCTCGTAGCCGCGAGCGTTTTGACCTCCTCCAAAGAGTCTTCTTTGTGATAAATTACGGTAGTATCCCGCCACGCATACGTTGGCCATAGCTTCGGATCCACTACCCATTCAGAGAACTCATAGCGCGTGTAATATATATCGCGCAGCGCTTTGGCCTTTTCAATGGCTGTGTTATGCATTAGTATGTATACACCTAATCCCCCTTTTGTTTTTATATGGCTTGGAAAAATAATATACGAGCGAGCTATCACGCGATGTGCCGCCGTGCCTCGCACAGTGACTCCGCCAAAAACTCGGAGTCGGTTAACTGCGGCGCGGGAGCGTATTTGTTTTTGAGCAGTCGCTGAACAATAGCGTCACACACGTCCGGCGGCGCGATCAGTTCCCACTGTTCTGCCGTGCGGATGTTCAGTAACACGAAGCGCCGAGCGCCGTGCGTGGCCTCGTAGCATTCGCGCCATATCCACGCGTACAGGATGACCTGAATATAGTGGTCTATCGTGAGCGTACCGACGGATTTTAGCTCGTACACAGTCGTCGGCGTGAGGACGTCCACGATGCCCGAGATCTGGATGTCGCCGTACGCTTCGGACTCGTAGATGAAAGCGTCACGATAACGGAAGCCGGCATCGCCGCGCGGCTCAGGCACGAGCAGCGGGAACTCATAGGCCGTCGGCGGATCGTGATGAAGACACGCTGCCAAATTTGCCATACACAGCGTAACATCTGCGTCGCGTAGCCAGTCGTACGTCGTGATCTGAGCGGTCTTAAAGAGATATCCTTGCGTGAAGGCCTGGTACACCGCGCTAAGCCTCAGGAAATCCGCAGGCTCCGTGTACGCGCGAGGAAGTTGGTCTATGAGCATCTTAATCTTTTCAGAGGGCGTGCCCATTTCGGCCTCAATTCGCACCAGGCGATCCATCGTACAGCGACCCGTCTCGTTGTATTCCCAAAAGGCCGTGAGCGCCAGACCGTTCAAGTCGCTGACCTCCTCGCAGCGCTTGGCGCCCGTCTGAACCTTGGTCGGCAGGTCCGCGGTTTTATTTGGGTCCGAGGTACGAACGCACCGAAACAGTGCAAGGAACTGATCGGAGATGTCCGCGATGATCTCGGTCTGAACGAACTTCGTCAGTTCGGTAACGTTGGTCCGATGAAAGGCCCGCGTGAAATCGTTGGCGACCGACACCGAAGATGCGTCCGAATCCGAACCTGAAACGCTGTCCGCTCCATCGGCCGCTTCGCGCTGGCTTGGGCTGGTGGGTGTCGGGGTGGGCGTCGTTTCAAACGCCTCGCCGACGACGAGCACCTCTGGGTCGTCCGCAATGCCATCCAGCAGTAGGAACGGCAGCGGACCGTGAAGGGTGTCCTCTACGACGATGAGCTGGTGGCTCGCACGCGTCGCGCCGACGTAGAGTCCTGATGTGCACTGGTAGGGGTCCGCGGTTTTCTCAAAGAACTGGAAATAGCTCGCGTCAAACCCGAACAAGATCGTCAGGCGGCGCTCGCGTCCTTTGGATTGACACAGCGTCGTCAGCACGCATTTCCCCGCGAGGACCGCATCGTCCAGTGCGCAGTCGTCGGACAGCGGTACGAAACACGGAATCCCGTGCAAAACCAAATAATTTTCCAGCATCCGCACAGGGCTCTTCTGCTGTTTGACCGACGGCGCCAGGATGAAAATGTCCTCCGGCATCACGCGGCCATCTGCGAGGGCCGCCTTTATTTGCCGAAAGACCTTTGGTACCGTGGCATATCGCTCCGCGCGAATATACACGACCGGCGGTCCAGCTTTGACCGCGGCAAGCCGCGGGTCCCCGCCTAGCATATAGCGATTCACGAAAGACGCGATCGGCTTCGTCACGCGGTAGCTCACCGACATTTTTAGGGACACGGCCGACACAGAGGCCGACGCGGCCGCCGGCGACACCGTCGGGAGGTGAAAAATGTACCGCGCCATCGTGAGGAAGCGCACGTCGGCCTGCTTGAACGCGTAAACGCCCTGATAGCGGTCGCCGAGCACCAGGATTTGCAGCGGGCGCCGTTCACTGCGCGGCATATCCGAAAAAAAGCGCCAAACGAGGCTGTAATACAGCGGCGTCGCATCCTGCGTCTCGTCTATGCAGACGATGTTAAACGTCGGGATCGGCCTCAGCGGAGCCGTGCGCTGCCCGTGAAGGAGCTTGTAAATACGCTCATCGGTATAGGCGGTCGGGTCGTACCAACGCACGCACAGCGAATGATAGGTATGAATCGTGACATTGGTCGTTCCCTGCGCGCGGACTTTGGCGCGCACCTCGCTTTTCAGAGATGCATTGTAGGTAATTTGAAGAATTCGGTGTTTCGGCGCAGCCGTCGCGAGTGCCAAAAGCGTGCTCGTTTTCCCAGCGCCTGCAACAGAATCCGTTACGATCAACGGCGCGCCCGAGAGCACGGCGTCAATCACCGCCTGTTGTTCCGGGCTCGCCAAAAACGGCGGAGCCGCAACGGCATCGCCCACCATACTGGTAAGGTGTCTTAACCTTATAGCGCGATGTCTTTAAATGCTTTAAAATTTGCGCGCGTGCGTGCGCACGGCAAACTCCGAAAATTTGACATAGGTCCATCGTTTAGTAAAGTAACGCAACAGAATGGCGGCGACTCACGAAGAAACCTACTCAATGGTCAGCGCAGCCTGGACCTATATGTCCTGGCATAAGTTGTCCATCCAGGAGTTCGTGGAGATGCTGCGGGATGAGACACAGTACCTGTTTCCCGAACAGGAGAAGGAGGGCATTCGGCATATCCTGGGATACATCGCCGAATGCCGCGATTTTCCAGATGAAACCACAAAATACCCGGTATTTCAAGCAAGTGCCGTCAAGTATCTGGACCGCATACTGTCGGAGGAGCTGGATCGGGAGATGTGAAGTGCGTGCACCGCGAAAAAATGAGACATTCGGTGGCATTTCTTCTTTAACCGTTAACAAAGATGAAGCGCTCCCATCATTCTAGCGAAGCGGATGTTCGCACAATGCTAAATACCATCCGGACCTACATTGCCGTGTCCGGCCTAACACTCCAAGAGTTTGTCACGATGCTCCGGAATACTGAGATGTTTCCGTTTGAAGAGCGAGACGAGGCGGACGTTCACGACATCCTCGGATATATCCGGGATCTCAGCGCGTTACCGGAACCGACGGAACCGCTTCCAATATTTTCAGAAAACGGTGTCTATATTCTCAACACGCTGTTGAGGCAAGCGCTGAATCGGTCGGCGTGACGCGACCTGGGACGGGGAGGACGGGGAGGACGGGAAGGACGGGGAGGACGGGAAGGACGGGGAGGACGGGAAGGACGGGGAGGACGGGAAGGACGGGGAGGACGGGAAGGACGGGGAGGACGGGGGAGGGAGGCTTTTGGGCCCTGGGCCGTGTGGGCCGTGCGCGCTGAAATGACGGCGGCGAAAAAATGACTTAAAGATATAGCTAGGATTCCTTCAAGGAATTTGGCGAGCGTGAAAAACCTCGGCCAAATGCGGCGCGGCGGCGCAAGCATCAAGCGCCTCGGGGCGCCGGGGCCGCCAGTGAAATGTCTGATCCATATTTCGGATATTCATATTCGCTTGGGAGATCGCGAGCGATGTCGCTACACGGAGTATTTCGCGGTGCTCGGGCGCTTCTGCGAAACGATCGCGGAGATGCAGGTGGTAAAAGACGGTGAGGCGCTCGTCGTGGTGACCGGTGATTTATTTCACAACAAGGGCCGCCTGGAAGCCACCACTGTGGAGCTGTACTTAACCTGGATGGAACGGCTGCTAACGATCTGCCCGGTCGTGCTCATCAGCGGCAACCACGACTATCGTCAGGAAAGTTCAGAGATGAACCCGTACCCGGATATCGCGCACGTGATGAGCCGTCCGTTTCGCCCCGAGATGGCTACGGCGACAGGCAGGCATCCTCTGTTCTATCTGGAAAAGACGGGGCACTACGTCTACCGCAGCCTTGGCATCGGTACCGTCGTCGTGAGCGATACGCTGAAAGCAGGCAACACGCGCGGCCTCGCGGACGATCTGCCGATTTTCCCGGCGGCGTCGGTGTTCAGCAGCATCCCCGAAGTCACGCACAGCGTCGCGCTCTTTCACGGCTCCGTCTCAGACCGTCCTCTCCCGACGGGGTGGGTGTCCTATCCGATGTCGTGGTTCGCGACGGCCGGCTACACGCGTCTGCTGCTGGGCGACATCCATACGCAGATGGTCAAGACGACGGCGTGCCTGGGCGAAGACCGCACGGGCGCGATGACCTGGGCGTATCCAGGTAGCCTCATTCAGCAGGAGTACTGTGAGCCGACGTTCGGCCACGGTTATCTTCTGTGGAACTTGGACGCGGGGGCGAACACTGGCGCGGTGACGAAGCATCACGTCTACAACGAGTACGGAATGGTGACGCTGCGTCGCAAGCCTACCGACGGTCAGATCGTGGCGATTCTGGGGGCGCGCCGAATTGTCGCCATCGGAGATGCTGTGGCGATGGACGATTTTCCACAGTTTCCGAAGATACGCATCCTCGGCAAACCGGAAGACCGCGAGGCCATTGAAGGGCATCTCACGCGTCTGGGGGTCACCCACAAAGGCATCGTGAACGCTCTGCCGATTCAAGCGTCCGAAGGCGATGCGGATATGGACGGCGGTGGCGGTGGGGGCGCCGGGGGCTACGATGACGGCCTGGATCTTCTTATGGAAGAAATGGAGGAGGACGACGGCGACGACGGAGGCGGTGGCGTGGGCGGTGCGGAGGGCGGCGTGGGCGCTGGCGTGGGCGGTGCGGTGGGCGGCGCGGAGGTCGTCGGAGCGGGTCGGCTGCGCAAACAGCAGAAGGGTCTCGCCGAGAGGCAGCGCGAGGTCCTGGCCGACCTTAACTCGCCTCGGCGCTGGTGCGAGTACCTGCAAGCGGTTGCACCCGATCTCGTGGAGGGATCCGACGCGGCGGGTGAGACCCTGCTCTCGCTTATCCAGACTCCCGAAAAGATGATGATTACGCTGTCGCCCGAAGAAGTGGCCATCGTGTCCGCGGACACGAACGGGAAGATCAAAGAGCGCAACGCGACCCTTGCGAAAGCCTGCGAGGAGTACCGTGCCTATGGCACGCGCCCGCAGACGGAGCTGTTTCGCGTAACTCTGAAAAAGATGTACTGGTCCTATGCGATGTGTTTCAGCGCGACGAATCACTTCTCGTTTGACGATATGACCGGCCAAATCGTCTTACTAAACGGTTCAAACGCAACCGGGAAGTCAAGCTTCCTGGATGTCATATGCATTGGGCTCTTCGGTGAACCGACACGCAACCGAAACGCTGCGGGGCGCTCCATCACGTCCGCCAAGATGATCCACGACAGCCGCCCGCCGAACAGCGGTGCGATGAACGTACGCATTATGTTTGAGATGGAGGGTCACGGCGTCTTTGAGATTATGCGGTCTTTCAACAAGGTCGTCAAAGAAGATCGCGGGGCGCAACTCGCGAAACCCGTGAACACCGCGGTGTACTCGGTGGTCCTAGAAGGCGAGGGAGGCAGCGGTGCCGAAGCGGTCAAGACGATGGTCTGCGAAGGCACGACGGCTGTGGATGCGTGGGTCGCGCGATACATCGGAACGATTGATGATATTCTGATGAGCACGATCATTCAGCAGGTGGACACCGCGAGCTTCTTCCATATGAAATCGGATGACCAGAAGGCGCTCCTGGACCGGTCGCTGCGCCTGGAATCCATTTCGGTGTATGGCAAGCTTATCCACGAGGCGATTCTCAGTCACGTCGCGATTCTGGGACGGATCACGACGGCGATTGAGACGCTAAAAGAACCGACGGGCGGAAGCGGCAGCGCAGGTGCAAACGCCGCGGCGCTGGAATCGGTGCAAAAGGAGATTTCGGAGCTGGAAAGCAAGCGGGCCGACGTTCTGGAAAAGCGTGATGCGCTCATTCGGACGATGGCGGGTCTTTGCGGCGCTGCTGCGACCGCGACCGCGACCGCCGCGGACGCCATCAAGAATCCGAAACAGAAGCTGGAACGTGCGCAAGCGCGTCTGGAAACGTTCTCGGATCTGAGCGAGGAGGATCGCACGGCTGCCCTGATGATCAAGGGTGAAATGCGCAGTCGCTGGGACGCGATTTCGCTCGCGGCGGCGGAATTCGCGGAAATGGAGGAAGCGGATGACTCGGCGGCTCCAAAGCAAACCAAAGAAGACGTCGTGGCCGAAATCGCGGAGCTGACGGCGGCGCGTGAGCGTCACGCGCGAGAGATGCCGGTGGCTCAGTGGAGCGATGCGGAGCTAAAAGCGAACGAGAAAGACATCGCTCGCTGGAAGAAGCGCGGCGGCGATGCGGTGGATCCGGATCCTCTCACGGAGCGGCTGGAAACTTTGCGCGAAGAGGCGACCGAGCAAGACACGGTGCATCAGGCCCTGTTACGAATGCCGATGCGAAAGCCAGTGACGCCCGAGCCGAAGAGCGATCAGATGCGCAAGAAAGTCGCGGCCGACGCGGCAATCGGCGAAGACGACCTGAACGTCGCTCGCGAAAAGCTGCGCGCGACCACGGAAAAGTGGTCGGCGGCGGTGAAGGCAGTCGTGAATCCGCGTCGCCCACGCGATGGCCTCGCTGCCTGGGAGACGACTTACGCGGAATGGGCGGTGGACGGAGGCGACGGAGGCGACGGCGACGGAGGCGACGGAGGCGGCGATGGAGGCGGAGGCGACGGCGAGGTCGCCGCCTTGGAGGCGCGCGTCACTCACTACGCCGACTTCATCGCTGCCTTTGAGAAAAAGGAGGCCGAGCGCCAGGCGATTCTCGCTGAGCTCTCCGAGATCGCGGAGCTGGAAGCGCAGATGGCGGATCTGCCTTTCAATGCGGAGTGCTGGGCGTGTAAGAAACAGCCGATGCGGACGCTTCTGGACAAGAAGCTCATTCAGAAGGCTGAGCGGGGCAAGGTGCTCGCGCGGATTCAGCGGTATATCGTCAAATGCGGTGTGGATCCCGAGGCCGAAGCGGCTGGTGGTTCGGCCGCCTATGTGGCTCGGATGCGCGACGAAATGCGTGATGCCGAGGAGGCACTGGCGCGCCGGCGCCGCTACGAGGACGCGCGCGAACGGATGGAGTCCGAGGCGGCTGTATGGGAGGCCGCGGCGGCCGAGTGGGCGGCCGAGGACGCCTGGCGAGCGCAGGTCGCCAAACTGGAAGCGGCGATGGAAGACTGGAAGGCCGTGGTCGCAAAGATGGAGTGGATGGCGTGGCGCCAGTGGTCCGAGCGCGAGACGACGACACGCGAGCGTCTGGAAGCGGTGCGAAACGAGATCGCGCGCGACGAGGCGGCGCTCGCGGAGTACACGGCAATGTCGGCGCTGCTGGAACGCATCGGGGACGAACGGTCTGCGCGCGAGGCCCTGCACGGCTGGACGGCCGAGGGCACGCGGCTGGAAACGGCCATCCGCAACGCCGAGCGAACCGGCCGCCGCCTGGACCTGATCGCCCAACGCGCCGAAGTGGAGGCGGCCATTTCACTGAACGGTGAGATGTTTGATCGTCTGATGGACTGGGAGAGGACCCACGAAGATGTGCGGATGCTGAAAGCGGCGGTGGCGCGCGAAGACCTGACGCGTGTCCAGACGACGCTGGATGCAACCGAGACGAAGCTGGAAACTGCGCGCGAGACGCTGGGCCGCGTGCGGCAGGAGGAAACCGAGCGCACGCGCCGCGAAACGCGCGCCACCGTTCTGCGCGCGATTTATCGTCGGCTCAGCGAGCGCAAAGACCGTCTTTCGCGAATGGAAGAGAAGTTCGTCGGAGGCAGCGGGGGCGATGGTTTCTTGGAGTGGATCTACAAGAAACGCGTCATTCCGCTGCTGGAACGCGAGGTAAACCGCTTCCTCAGTCTTATTGACGACTTCCGTTTGAAGATTGACTACCGCGCCAAGCGCCTGCTCTACAACGTGCTGGACCGTGGCAACGAGCCGACGCTGGAACACGTGTCGGGCTATCAGCGCTACATCGTGGGCCTGGCGATGCGCGCGGGTCTCTCGCGGATTTCGGCGGTCGGTCAGAACCTGAGCCTGCTGTGTCTGGACGAAAGCTTCGTCGCCTGCGACGCGGTGAATATCCAAAAAACCGAGATGATCTTGCGCAACATTATGGCGTACAGCGGGCAGACGCATCTGATCATCACGAGCCACCTGGACACGATTCGCGACGCGGCCGACCGCATCGTGGACATCCAGCGGACCGGCCGATTCTCTACGATCGCCTTCGGTGCCGTTTATCCGATAATCCGCGTCTTAAAGACGCCGAAAGCCACGGCGGCGGGTGCGGCGGGATCGGTCGCAGTGGAAGACCTCGTCGCGGCATCTGCCGCTGCGACGCCTATGAAGACCGTGGCTGCGGTTGCAGTGGAAGAGGTGGCAGTAAAGAAGCGCGGGCGGCCGAAGAAGGCAGTGGCAACAACGGCGCCGCTCTAAGAAAAAATTAAACAAATTATGGAGTGGGTTATTTCTTTTTGGAATTTCAAAAAAATGAGGCCGTTTTTGAGGTGGGATGGCGTAAGGCTAAAAGACACGCACGATACAATGACTGAGGCAAAGATAAGCCTAAGCCCCGACGATCGCGCAGCTCGGGTCACACCAGGTTTTCAGGCAAAGGCGATTCAGAAGCTTAGTGGGCTCATTCAGCGCATTTCGGCCGGACAGGACCCTCAGCTGTACGAGGATCCGATGCAGTATATGGAGCGGATGAAGACGGATGCTCTGTACTTGCGCGGAGTCCTGACGGTGCGCTCGTACCCCGATGAGATGATCGTATTCAATATGATACTCCTGGATAAACGTCTGGCTTTCTGCGAGACCTTTATCAACAACCGCGTCATTCGCGACGTCTAGTCTAGCACACCGTCATACACTCGCTCAGCAGGAGAGGATCATCTAGCACTTCATCAAAGTTCAGACCTGTGGTTTTCAGGTATACCGCGATATCGCCGACGACGCGGGCGCTGAGAAAATGCATTATGCTCGTCGTGCGGTCGGGCGCGCTGTATAGTTTGAGGATGTATTTGGAATATTCGTACGGCTGAATCTCGCTCAGAGAGCGGTGCTGGCGGCGCATTAGGTCGCTAATCGTGGCGAGTGTGTCGGTCAAGACCCGCTGGTATGCAGCGTGCGTAGAGGCGTAATAAGAGTGTGTTTCGGTGAACCCTCCGTCGTCTGAGACGACCTGAACGAACCCGACATCGCGCCGGGCGATGCCGTCGGTCAGGGCGTCGGCTGCCGCGCTGACACGGAGCGGACCCATCCTTACTTTTGTGGGTAATACCCGCGAATTCCTTAAATCTGTGTTTTTTGTAGCGCGGCGTGCGGGGCGCGGCGTGCGGTGCGCTGAATGCGACGCGATCCAAAAAATGAAACCGCGGGCTGCTGTTGCGGTTGGCGACCTACTCAAAAAATGGCGGCGGACCCTTCTATCGCAATTACGCTCGCGGATCAAATGGCCGATATGATGATCGGCGGCGCCCGCAGGCGCGCGATGGGGGGCGCGGGCATTCCGCCACCGCGGCGCGCGATGGGGGGCGCGGGCAATTTCGTGAAAATCGTGTCACCATCGGAAGGGGCGGACGCCGTGGCTGTACTCACGGGCGGCGGGACGATACTGGCGGAGGGGGCGATTCTCGGGGAACTGGAAGGGACGCCGAGGGATATTTCGGAGGTCTACCACACGGACTACATATCGCTCACTGGCTCGTGGGTGCTGGACGTTCAAGTTCCGTGGGAACGCAATATACTGACGTGGGTCGCCGAGGACAACAACACGTTTTCACCCGTCAACTGCCGGATCGTGCGCGATCTGGCGACGCAGCGGTTTTACCTGCAAACGCTGTGCGTGATCGGGGCGAACACTGAACTGGTGTATACGATCCAGGCGTTTGCCGAGGAATATCTGGACAAACAGTAAGACGCGCGTGGGCCGTAGACAAATAGGATGCACTGGGGGGCACTCATAGCAAGTGTCCTTTTGGGGATTTTTACGCAAGGTACAAGCATTTTGACACACGAGTATTTGAGAGGTCGCAGTGCCACCGGAGTCGCAGGGGAGTTCCAATATAATGTAAATTTCTTTGATAACGTAACACAAGCGAGTTTAGCGAGCGGCGGCGGGGTCGTAAGGCTCGGGCAATTCACGGACTATCTCGCGCCAAATCGGTATATGTTTACGGGGGGAGATCGGTGCGGCGAAGCAGGACCAGAACGGCGCGGTGAAGTTACGGTCGCCTGTAAGCAAGGACCGACGACCCTTGTGGTGACCGAGCCAGAGGTATGCGTCTATTTAATGGAATATACGGGCGAAAGCGTGTGCGCGCCGCCGACGAACTTAGAATTGACAGGGGATGACAACAGCATTCTCGTGACGCTCCCATTCGCAGGCGGATTCCCTTATTACTGTGGGAGCGAGACGCCTGAATATGTAACTACCGTGGGTGTTTCTACGAATGGATTACTTGTGCTCAATAAAATGGATTCTAGCTATTCGCGGGTTAATATTCCGAGTGACACGGAACCGAATGGATTCCTCGCGGTTTTTTGGGCAGATTTGGTGACCAATCAGGAGGCGGGGAGTACAGCGATTCAAACGGTTTATACGCCGGCGCCAAACGCGTGCTTTACGGTCCGGTGGGCGCAAATGGTGTTTTTTGGAAGTGCTCAAACGCTCGGGATGTTTGAGGTCACACTGTGTCCGAATGGAACGATTTGGTATGATTATTGGAAATCGTGGCAAAACCCGGGGTGGTTCCAAAACACCGTCGCGACGGTTGGACTGGAATCTATGAATGGGAGTTATGGCATTCAAATCGGCACTGGTTCAATGGGGATATTTGACAGCCTGAGAATTATGTTTACGCCAATGGGTGCGAGCGGCTGCGGGTATACGGTAAATTACGTGGACACGACGATATGGGTCCCTGCGCCGCCGGTGCCTCCTGTGCCGCTGTCGCCGCCGCCGTCTCCTTCGCCGCCTCCACCACCGTCTCCTTCGCCGCCGCCACCACCGCCGCCGCCTCCACCACCGCCACCACTTCCGCCTCCACCACCGCCACCACCTCCACCATCTCCTTCGCCGCCGCCTCCACCGTCTCCTTTTCCACCGCCGCCGCCGCCGCCACCGCCACCCGTGGATCCGCTTGCTGTAAGTGTGGAAGAAGCGGCGACTGCGGCGGCTGTTGCGGGATCTGTGAGTTCGGCAGTTTCCGGAGCAGTGGCCGGAGCGGTGGCCGGTGCGGTTGCAGGTGCGGTGGGAGGAGCGGTGGGTGGAGGTGTTGGGGCTTCCGCAGGAGCGGCCGCCGGAGGCGGTGCGCTCATTTTACTCGGAAGCGTTCAAGGGATGAATTTTATCGGTGGAATGGCAACGGGTGTAGAAACGCCAATGTTTTCTGGGTTGACCGGAAATATGGGATGGGCGAGCGGAGATATCAAGCCGCCGATGTGGGCGTCAAGTGGCGGCTCGGCGGAGGGTGGACGGAGGTTGATGGCGGACGCAGGGGCGGACGATGGAGCCAGTTCTGTTACAAATAAGCTCTTTTGGTTTGGCACGGTCCTAGTGCCTTTAAATGTATTTCATACGATTGTGTGTTACTCGCAGGGAATATGGGATGGCCCGATTGGATTTCCAGGGTTTCAGCTGACGGTTTTGCAGCTGATTTTTCAGCCGGCGATCAGCGTGGCCGGAAAGCTTCTCGGAATGGGCGAAGGGCGATGGATTGCTGCCGGAATATTCGCACTGTTCGTGATACCCATACCGTTTTTACTGTACTGTATATGGTTTATTCGGACGCAAATTACGCCGGGTGACATCATTTATGGACAGGAGGTGCCAAGGGTAGCTGGGCACCAGAAGCCGCCGCGATGGTACCTTTTGCGGCCTGAAAAAGGCCGAAGGATGCTGTCGCACTCGTTTCTGTTCGCGGCGACCCAAGGAGGCTTACCGAAACCGGTGCCGCTGATTGCGGTATTTAAGTTAGACCCGGAGACGAAGCGGTTTATACGGTATCGGAGGGCGGAAACCGACGAGGAGCGGGGGCTGGACAATGGCGCGACTGAGATACACCAGGGATTGCTGGGTAAATATTACAGGGTATACGCGTTTATTCGGGCGGGGATTGTGACGCTGATTTTGGGGGCCTGGCGGAGCGGGAGGGCGGCGCCGGTGCAACTCGGGCTCTTGTCGGGGATCGCGGCGGTTCATTTCAGCGCCCTGGCGATTGGACATCCGCTCGCGGACACCGGGGCGTGGATTGCGGAAATGGTGCAGGGCGCATCGGGGATGGGCACCTACACGATGGGGCTGACGCTGACGGTGCGGCCGGAATGGCGACGGTCGCTGGATATGGGATTGGTCGTCTGTCAAATTCTTGGAATCGGCGCAATGATCGTGTATCAAGGCATTGGGATGGTGGGAATGGTGCGGGATAAGATAGGCGAGTGGCGTCGGCGGAGGGGGATCGCGCTCCTGACGGCGATGATTCGCGAGGAGCAGCGAAAGTGGATTTGGGCGAAGAAGTGGGGCAACCGCTGGAAGTACCGAGCACTCCGTGAGCCGATGAACGGGTGGCCGATACCGGATGGCGTGGTCTGTCGGAAGACGCAGATTGAGATGAATCCGATTTAAAGCTTTTGTGCTACTTATTTTTGTGACGATACTCGTGATAAAATGGGTATCCTTTTCAGCACAGCGAAGCGTTATGGACGGCCTCGGCCAAAGCCGGCCGTGATGGCGGTACCGGCGAAGCGGACGCCGGAGGAGGAGCTCAAAAGCTGTGTGGACAACATCGTTCGGCGGCTGCAACCGGTAATGGATGCTTTTGTGGGCGCACACTGCGAGCTTGGACCGGGCTTATACACCGATCCGGACTTGCTGAGCAGCGCCTGGATGGACTATCTGTATGACCGCGACCTTCTGGACGACTGGAAGTTCTATTTGACGAACCAGACCGCGACGGGTCTTCATCTGATGTTCGCGCCGAACATTCGTATAAAAATTATTACTGCCAACAGCGTGCTGACGTCCGCCGCTGCGGCGATTTCCGAGGGGGCGACGGGCATTTCGGCCGCGCCGCCGATGCGGATTATTTACTTGAACATCGCTCTGAAAACATTCCCGATGTCGCTGGAGGCGTTTGCGGATCACGGATTGTAGATCTCGTCGGCCACGCCGTGACGAATGCACTCGCCCGCGTCCCAAATGAGATCCTTTTTCAGAATCTTATCAATGGACTTACGTGTTATTTTTGTACGCGCAATGTAATATTCCGTGATCACGCTCGTAACCTTTTTCAGGTTCATAATCTCCTCATTGATGCTGGTCATCTTGCCCCAGAAGCCCGAGCGGACCTCGTGGAGCAGCGCGAACGCATTTTTCATAATATAGCGACGCTCGCCGGCAAGGGACACAAGCGTCCCGGCGCTTGCGACCATACCCTCAATTACGGTATCCACCGGGACTTTTAGGGCCTCAATGGTGTCAATAATGCTCAGCGCGCTATGGACGCAACCGCCATTCGTCGTCAGGTGGAGTAGAATACGCTGAGGCGCATCTAGGCCGATGCTCGTGGCAATAATTTTCAGACGCATCTCCGTCTGGCGCAGTTCGCGAATTAGAGCAAAAGACGATTCGGGGGTAATGTCGTCATTGAAGTAAATCTCATTGTTGTGGCTGTAAATCGTGGCTTGCGGATTCAGTTTAGGGAAAGCAAAGGGAAGGGAAATGCCACTGTCGCCATCCTCTGACTCATCGCCCTTGGGGCCGGCCTCTGGGTCCGGGCCGCGTACGCGACGACGCTTGCCGCCACCACCCGCAGCGCACCAGTAAACGGATTTGGAACGAAGAGAGTACATTAGCGCTTGGTGATTGGCGCTTGGCTAATAGCTTCGGATACGGATAAGCCTTTATATCGCTAATAAGCGGTTAGAAACGGATCGCGATTTACGTGAGCGGGAAGAATCGTTAGGTTACTTAGGGCATTGTTTGAGTAGTTTGCGGTGCGGTGACGGACGTCCCACCCCGGTGGCGGAACACCAAGAAAGGCTTGGTAAACGAGATCGTGGATGAAGTATTGCTGATAATTGCCTGGTGTGAGCTCAACGCCAATGACGCGATAGGGTGTACCAGTGTACGGTAGGCCGTTGCTGGCCGGTTGAAATAGGCCAGGGGCTTTCACTTGGCCCTCGGTGGAAACCTCAATGATCGTTTCACCGAGCCGAAGGTGTGTCCATCGCACAGTGGTCGCGCCTGTTCCAAAAGAAACGGTCGCAACAGGCTCCGAAAGCACTGCGGCTTCGCCTTCGTCGTCTGAATCGCTTAGAGAATAGGCATCTACGGCAACTTCTAATGCCATCTAGGTCTTTTCTGTATTTAAACTAAACTGTCGCGTTTCTTTATATATTGTAAATTGTAGATGGACAAAATGAACCACGTCGGCGGTGCTAAAAAGCGCGAGAAGACAACCGACGAGCTGGCGGATGAACTGTCTCGGATGTTCAACGTGGCGACGCGTATAAACAAGCGTCAGTCCGATCGTGCCAAAAAGACCCCGGAGTTCTTCAAGCCGGCCGTCGCAAAGTCGCCGAAGAAGCGCACCGTTGGCGTGTCTCTGCCTAAGAAGGTTAAGATCGCGAAGCCCGCCGCGAAGGGCACTGCGAAGGCGTCCGTGTCTAATGCGCTAGCGATTGTTCCGGCCGCGGCGGCTGCGGATGTGCCTGCGCTGCCGGAGGGGTTCACTGCGCTTATGCAGTACGACCCGAAACTCACCCAGTTTCGCGCGCGCATTCATAGGCGCGACCAGACGGCGTTCGCTCCCGCGGAAGCCTACCAAGTCAGCAAAGTGGAGGCCGCTCAGACGATTCTGAGCCAAGAGCTCGCGAATCTTCAAAGCCTGCGTGACCTCATTCTGAAAAAGCGCGACGAGATTGCTCAGGCGGCAGCGGCGCCCGAGACATCCGGTGCGGCGGAGGCACGCGCGATGGAGGCGGCGCGTCTGGCTGCGATTGAGGAGGAGTACGGCCCGGCTCCGAGCGAGGAAATGCTGTCCGACTACTCTATGGGTTCGCCCGGGTCTCGTAAGAGTTCGCGGAGCTCGCCGAATGCGCGGGCAGCGGCCGCGTCTGGTCCGCTGATGCTAATGCCGCCTCCGGCGCGTGGCGATGGTGCAGCGCCGATGGAAGGCGGTCGTCGCAAAAAGAAGTAACGGAGCAGGGCGGAGTGGCAGCGGAGCAGGGCGGAGCAAGCCGCGGGCGCTAGGCGATCATTGGCATTTTAATCGCCGGATGACACTCATACCCTGTGAATTCAAAGTCCTCATAAGTCAGGTTTTCTAACCACATAATTTTTTCATCTACCGTCGCGCTGGGCGAGGGAGGCACGCTGCGAATGCGGAGCTGTGGGAGCGTCGGCATCGGCGTGCGCAAAAGCTGCGTCTCGGCGCCGAGAAGATGCGCGTCGTAAATGTGCGTGTCGCCAGTGATAAGAATGACGCGGTGAACGGGTACGCCGATGAGGGCGGCAAAAAGGTGCGTGAGAAGCGCCGTGGACGCGATATTAAATGGCGTTCCGAGCATTACATCCTGACTGCGCGCATAAAGCTGGCACGAAAGGCCGTGTGTCTCTGACACGAAGAACTGATACAAAATGTGGCACGGCGGCAGAGCCATTTTTGCGAGATGCTGGGGGTTCCATCCGCTAAACAGGATGCGGCGCGATTGTTTGTTCTCAGTGAGTTCGGTGAGGACCGAGCGGATCTGGTCCACGCCGCCCTCGCGCGACGGGTACGCGCCGCCAAACGCGCGCCACTGGAACCCGTAAATAGGCCCGCACTCGCCGTCGGGGTAATCGGTGAGACCCTGTGCATCCAAAAATTCGCGCGTGCTGTTGCCATCCCAGATGTGCACGCCCTTCTCGGCGAGGAGCTTGGCATCCGTGTGCCCGCGGAGGAACCAAAGGAGCTCCTCAATGACCGCGCGCGTGTAAATGCGCTTCGTCGTCAGGAGCGGAAAGCCGCGACGCAGATCAAACACGAGCCGCTCGCCGAACACGCTGTATGTGGTACCATTGCGCGATGCGCGCGGCTCGCCGTCGGCGAGAATGCGACGAATGAGCGCGAGATAGGCGACCTCGCCTTCGGCGGCGTCCGCTGAGTCACCCGGTGTGGCGGCGATTGCGACGCCAGGAGTGGTAGGCGCGACAAACGCCATTGCAAAATTATTAAGCGGCTAGGTTACTATTGCGGTAAGCCTTTATATCCGCGCGGGTGCGGGCGCGGCAGGAACGAGGATGGTGTAAAGTGCAGACGGCTGCGCGGCGACGTCTTGCTCCGTTTCGCCGTGACTCGCGAGGAACCTCGCGCGTTGCGCGAATGTCTCGGTGGCGTCGCCGGAACCACGGAAATGGTGTCGGACGGTCATTGCGTTTAGCAGCAGCACACGTAAGCCCATTCGGCGAGTCAAAATGAGATCGGCGCCCCACATCCAAGGGTTGTCCGGGCTTAGAAAGCTGTGATACCGCGCATAGGACACGGTGTCCATCAGGTACGCGAAAAACTCGGCGACGGGCGTCACGGTCACCGTGTGGAATTCCTGGAACGGTTCGGGGCGCTGGATCATATGCGGAAAGACGTGAAGGGAGTCGGCTGTCAGCGCGGGAACGATGACGGCGGGGCCAAAGTCGCGCAGGAGCTTCATCGCCGCGGCGAAATCCACGGAGGGTTGGATTTCCACGTCGTCTAGAAGCAGGAGCACCGCATCTGCGCGGGACACCGCGGGATCCTCGGGACACACGGCAGTCCGCAAGAAATCGCCGACGATTCCAGGGCCCGGGACGATCTCGGTGACGGCGCCACGCGGTGCCGCGCGAAGTGCCTCGGTTAGCGCGATCGTTGCCGCAACGGATGTGTCGTATTGGAAAATCCGGATCGTAATGTCCCCCCACGGGCCGCGGGCAATCGCCTGCAAATTGTTTGACAATATCTCGCGTTTCTTACCGAGGTTGGGTGCCCCCCATCCAGGAATGGCGACGAAGAGGGTAGCCATTTAAGGATTTAAAGAATTGTGTTGTTTAAGTAAGAAAAGTAAAAATAAGAGTAAAAATGCTGCGCGCTCCCGCCTACCTGTCGTTTGCTCACGAGCTCGCCGACCGCCGTCGTTACCTCCGCGCCGAGGTCGCTTCTAGTGGATCGGATGCGTCCGATTCAGGCAGCTCTGACAGCGCTGATGCCGATCGTGAGAATTCAATTTGCCATCATATGGACCGCACTGGCTTTTACCACGCCGCTGCGATTACGACACATAAAAATGTGCTAAAAGGTCCACGCGTATGGTGAAAATCGCTTCCGCACAACGTGGGCACTCGGGAGTCTGCACGCCGAAGAGGATGCCATCCAAAAATTACGCTATCTGCCCTCTCAGAAAAAACTGAAAAAAGTGGACCTTATCGTGATACGCACGACGAGAAACGGCGTCCTCGGGATGTCGCGGCCGTGCGTCCATTGTCTTCAACGGCTGGGGACCGATCTTCCGAAGCGCGGTTACCGATTGTGTGATGTATACTATTCAAACACCGATGAAGGCATTACCGGTACCGGCTACCAGGATATGTTAGAAGAGAATGTAAAGACGGGCGGGCACGTTTCGCGGTATTACAGAGACCACGGTTGGTCTGGAAAATCGTAGGAAGCGCCTTTATTTTTGTACGATAAGTGTAGAAACGCTAAGCGCGAATGTCCGACACTAATTTCTGGAAGCTCAAACTACGTATGGTGTATATGGTTGTTGTGCTGCTGTTCACCATTTTTGTCACGTTCCGTATGCAGATAAGCTCTGATATCAGCATCATTCAACGCATTGGCATTACGGTGGTGCTCGGTATGGCCGTTGGTATGCTGATCCAGCGCGATACGTACCTGCCGTTCCTGGGCGACGCTGTGTTCCCTCCGGCGGCGATTGTGTCCGAGCGCATTCCCGAGAAGGCCGATCTGGAAACCCAGGTTGCCGTGGATGCGCCCGACGGTGCGCGCGTCATTTACTGGGGCGCGGCGAAAGAGGCCGGAGCGGGCGCGATAGTACCGAACCCGTGGGACGCCTACGGTGATTACAGCAACACCGGTGTCGCCATCGTGCGCGAAGGCGTCGCAAAGCTGCGCTTCCAGTGCCCTACGCAATACCAGGTCGGCGCAATGAACCACACGCTCAAACGCCACCTGCACTACCGCGTCTGCTGCGTCCGCAGTGGAATGCTCGGCCCCGTGCAGACGAAGTATGTCACTTGCGGTTAGGGGCGCGTTCAGCGGATATAAGACAAACTCATTTTTTAATATAGAAGGGCGGATTGCTACACGCAAATACGTCACGCGATGGGAAATAATGCATCGCGTGGCGGTGGCGGCAGTAGTACGTACCAGCAATATTACACGGCTTTGGAGAACCCGGATGCGGTGATTCCTAAAAATATTAACCCTTATGATGTGCTCGGGGTGGGTCCGAATTTCACTTGGGATGAATTGAAATTGGCTTACCGGCGCGCTGCGCGGTTGGCGCATCCGGATAAGGGAGGCAGTCAGAAGTTGTTTGAAATCGTCACGGAGAGCTTTCGGCAATTGGGGGAGGAATTCAAGTTCCGACAGGGTGGGCGGCCACATCACGAGCTCAAACAGGAAGCGCAGTCGTATTACACCGAGCAGAAGGAGCGGGCGTTTGGGCGACCGGAAAGTGCGCGCGGAGGTCCAAAGACGCGAGAGGGTATTGGTGGCGGCAACGACCCGGAATCGTTGGACCGGTTCAATCGGGTGTTTGAGGAGAACCGTCTGCCGGACGAGGAGACCGAGCGAGGCTATGCGGATATGATGGACAAGTCCAATCCAAACCGCGAGGACATTAACGTGGCCAAGACGCTATCTGGAAAATATAGCCGGCGCAAATTCAATGAGGCTTTTGAGCGCGACACGCTGCCGGCCAGCGAAGAAATTATCATTTATCGCGAACCCGAGCCGATGATCGCGGCGCGAAAGATGCAATTTACGGAGCTCGGCGCCGGAGGGACCGAGGATTTCAGCGGAGGCGCCGAAGAAGCGCGTCGCGGTCTTCAATACACGGACTATAAGAAGGCGCATACGACGGTGCGGCTCGTGGATCCGCGCGCGGTGGCCGAGCGCAAAGACTTCAAAACGGTGGACGAGTACGAAGCCTACCGCGCGCGCAAAACGCAGCGCCAACTCACCGATGAAGAGCAGGCGTGGCTGGACGCGAAAAAGGCAAAGGAGGAAGCGGCGGAACAAACGCGCCTGGAACGGCTGCGAACGCGCGACCAAACGGTCGCGATTCATCACGAGCGAATGAACCAGCTTCTGCTGCGCTGATTTAAAGATAATCGCTAAGTGACTCGTAATGGCGACCCATAAGTTTTATGACCTCCTCGGGGTAAACCGAGAGGCTTCTGTGGATGAAATTCGGAAGGCTTACAAACGCTCGGCGCTGCAAAACCATCCGGACAAGGGCGGCGATCCTGAGAAATTCAAGGCGATTTCGGCGGGTTATGCGGTGCTGAGCGATGAGGAGAAGCGGCGCGAATACGATCAGCTCGGAGACGCGGCTTACGCCGAGCGAATGGCTGGCGGCGGAGGAGGCGGCGGAGGCGGCGGAGGAATGGATCCGAATGACTTGTTTGCTCAGATGTTTGGTGGCGGCGGGGGCGGTTTCCCGTTTGGAATGCCGTTTGGTGGGGGGATGCCGGGCGGCGGTGGTGGCGGTGGTGGCGGCGGGCCGACGCGGAGGGCGAACCACGTTCACGGAATGCGGATTTCTCTGGCGGAGGCTTATCACGGAATGACCAAAACGATCAAGATCACGCTTCAAAAACGGTGTATGAAGTGCCAAGACACGTGCTATACGTGCCAGGGGCGCGGAATAATTACTGATATGAGGCGAATGGGCTTTATGACGCAGGTTTCTCAGAGGCCGTGCACGGCGTGCGGCGGGACGGGGCAGATCGCGACGACGGGAAAGACCGGTTGTGGCGAGTGTGGTGGGCGCGCGACGTATACCGATGACCGGAAAGCGGAAATTACGTTGCCTCCGGGCATCGCTGACCACACATCGGTGTCTCTGACCGGTCTCGGTGAGCAACCCGTAAAGCCCGGCGATATCGCCGGAGATCTCGTCCTAGAAGTCCAGGTGCTGCCGGACTCAAACTTTCGTCGCGAGGGGCCGGATCTTATTATGGAAATCCCGGTGACGTTCGCCGAATCGGTCCTAGGCAAGACGATCACGGTGCCGCATTTCGGAGGGGCATTTGAAATAAATACCCTCAGCGAGTTCGGCGTCGTTGCGCCGGGCGAGGTCACGACCTATACGGTGATCGGGAAGGGAATGCCGAAAGCGGAAGCGAGTGGCGGGGCGAGTGGCGACCTACGAATGCGGTTTAAGATTACCGAATATCCGAAAAAACAATGGACGGAAACGGAGCGCGAGGCTTTGACGGCGGCTCTGTCTACGGCGCGCTAAGCTGCACCAAAAATATTTTTGTAATTTTTGAAGGTCTACGCCGTCTTGCCGGTAAAGAGCGATGTGTCGCCGTCGCGCATAAAGCGGATGAGCGACGGGTAGCCGTCGTAGTATGGTTTCTGATTCGTAGAGACATCCGTCTCGCACCAGCAGTACTTCTGTATGGTGCGAACCGGGTTATAGGTGTCGCGGGCGTCGTATACCTTGATGTTCGTGAAGGCGTTGACCGTCTCGCCCTTCTTGCAAGCGCACTCAACGAGGTACTGCTTCGCGGCAAGATTGTAGGTGATCTTGTACATCGGCTCGTCGCGACCGGTTTTCGCTTGCAGAGTGTACTGGCCCGCGCTCGTCTGCGATTTCTCGCGGGCGCAGCGGGATTCTTTGACGACCTGCTTACGGACGCTGGTGTAGTGCATCAGGCGCACGACAATAATGAGCAGTATCATCATTACGGCGAATAGAAGCACTTCTTGTACGGAGGGTACCCAGCTGAACTTTTTGGGGGCTGCGACGACTTGATCCATTATTACGAAGCGCGGTGTGCCTTCTCTATACAAGAATTATACTTTTTGTGTTTACGGATCCCGGTAACTTACGACGTTTGCCAATGTTTGCAGGCGGCGAATTGCGCAAATCGTGCGGACGCTGCTGTTTTGCGTGGCGGCGTAGAGGCGGTCACCGATGCTGGCGTCGGCGTCCACAGGGGTCGTGTTTTCTTCTAGGCATTGCTGAAAGATTTCTTCGGCTTCTTGATCTTGCATACGCTGATCGGGGGTCTTGGCGGCCTCGGCGGCGGCGGCGGATCTGGACACACTGAGGCTTATGTTTGGAGGGGCGATATGCACTTCGTTACGAAGGCTCACGAGCACGTGGCGGATGGACGTGTCAAAGAATTCTTGGGTCGCCGACCAAGTAGACCGTAGACGCTGCTTGAAGGGCATCATAGAAACTATGATTTGACGAAGCTTATCAAAATAGGGGATAATTCCAGCTTTCACTAACGACGGAAAGGGCTCAATCGCGAGAATCACGCTGCGCACTGGGAAGAAAAGGATCGTCTCTGGTACATATTTATTAATCAAATACCATAATACGTATATGAAAACAAGAAGCGCGAGAACCCAGTGAAAAACGGCGGTGGCGGCGCCGGCGAGAATGTTGTACGCCGGAACCAAAATCGCCTGAGGCGGAATATAAGGAAAGATTTTGAGATGTGGAAGTACTGTCCAACGCAGAATAGCCCATAATAGGTAGATTGTAATGAAGAGAACGGCTAAGTGAATCATTCGCATAAATCCCATCATCTTATCGTAAAATTTTGGGGCTTGGCGGGCTCGGGTTTGGCGGATGTCCTGCTCCGCCCTCTGATTTACACGGGGAATTATTTGCGACCGTTTGCTCAGTGAGCATCGTGGCAAACGAGTGATAGTCCATCCCTTGGGACGCGAAGAGCACCATCAGTTTCCAACGGAATTCGCGCAGCCGATCCGGCGTCGCCGCGGTGGGCGCAAACGCACTCAGAATTGCTTCTACGGAGGTCGTAAGGTCCATTGCGTTTGCGAGGTGCGAGGGAGGGATGTAAAGGCTGGTCGGTAGCTGTGAGGTTTAGGATAAAAATCATTTTTTTGGACTTGACCGAGGGTGGCACGGCGCGCGAAAAAATGACATTCCGAGGGCGGTCCCGTAACCGGGAGTAATATGTTACGATCCGAAAGGATGTCGGATCCGTGGTCATTCACTGCGTTTCAGTTCTACGTAGACGTCTTTCGTACCGCGACCGAGTTTACGGTCTCTGATCCAGCGTTACTTGCGCAGGAAGTCGCGAAAATTGCGAAATTTGCGAAGATGCAGGCGCACGAAGTCATTAACGGTAGTGTGCTGACGCCTCTGATCAAATGCGAGCCGATGCCCGAGTACACGAACGTCATCGTGTGGGAAAACGCGCCGCTGATGGCGTGTGACCGAGCGCTGCTTCGTGTGTATCTGGAAATGGCGCTGAATCTTACGAAGCCCGTGGGCATCCTGGGAAACGTGATGGGCGTCCGCCCGAACGGTGCGGGGGTCGTGGATGTCTTCAACGACGAATCGGGAATCACGATGGACCTCTTTATCCTCGTTCATTGCGACGATCTGCCACTGTTTATGCAGCAGCGAAGCATTCAAATGGGCTTACGATTCTACGACGAGCTGATATGCCAAGGAAAGCGATTCTCGGCAGTTCCGCCGCTAGGATACGACGAAGACGATACGCTGGTTGGAGTAGACGCAACGAGCATTACCGATGAATCGCAGTGTCCGCCCAACATCTGGACGGCGCCCAAAAATTGAGGGCTATCGGAAAAGGGGAGGGGAGACGGACGGACGGACAGGTAGAATGGAAAAGAAGGTTTGTATCAACGATTCTCGGTTTACTTTCACGGGGCGGGAGTCTAGCCCTCGGGGCATCGGCTACTGCGCGGACTGCGAGCCGGTGGGTGCTCGGCGCGAGGGCCGAGACAAGACGATGTGGATGGTGATCCTCAAAAACGCGGTTCCTGTCTGGACGCGTGTTCCCACTGAACTGATGGAGGAAACGCCGCCGGCGGTTGTGAAGACGGCGGCTAAGAAAAATACGGCGGCGGCGAAAAAGGCGGCATCTACGCTGGCCGCTGCAAACGCGGCGGGGCCCAGCACTTCGCGGGCGGCCGAAGAGGCGGGGGAAGCCGCGGAAGCCGCAGCGGCAGCAGCAGCAGTTGCTGTCGCGCCGAAGAAAAAGGCGGCGGCGGCACCGAAAAAGGCCTCCGGTGCAGCTGCGGCCGCGGCGAAGGTGGCGAAAACGGTGCCGACCGTAGCGGCCGCGGTGCCCGCTGCGCCCGCTGCCGCGGCGGCGCCGAAGAAACCGCCGACCGACTTCAACGTCTATATGAAGTACCGGATGGTTCAGCTCAAAGCCGAGGCGCCGGAAATGCCGCACAAGGAGAAGTTTTCGCAGGCGGCAAAGGACTGGGCGGCGCTGTCGGCCGAGCAGAAGAAGCAGGAGGCGGCGAAAGCACACGATATGTTCCCGGCGTAAATATATCACGTGCTAATAGCGGGAGGCGGCGCAATTGGTGTGGAAAAAGAAGAAGATGTCCGAAAGGAGGCGATGGATATTTTTGGGAGTTCCCGCGATACTTGTGACGGCTTTTGTGTTTTACGTGCTTTTAAAAATGGTCGTCGTCGGATTAAAGCCTGGCGCGATCGTGGGCGAGGGTGCGGGTGCGGACGCGGAAGGATTTAAGACTCAAACGGAGAAACTCATCGCGGGTATGACGGAAACGCCCGGGGCGACTAAAAACACCGCGACGGGCCGGGGTGCGGGTTTTAAACCGTGTGAGGTATATTTCACAGATAATATGAAAACGTGCAGAGACGATCAGTACCGTTTTAATCGTAAATATTATGAGGCAAAACTGGCGACCGTTCGTAAAGCGGTAAATGCGCGGGGTGGAGCGCCGACGGCGCAGCAAAACGACGCTATTTTAACCTATACCCGAATGCTTTCGGATTACGACAAAATCCCGAGCCAGCGGTACTGCAAAATTTCTCTGCCAAACTGGAAATCTCGCACGGATGACCCGGTCGCGCCCTTTGTCGCGAAAAACGTGCATAATAAGGATCGCGGGACGCCCCAACACTGGGCGTACTGTTGGCGTGAAAGCGCCGGCGCCGATCTTATCGGGAGCACTGGAATGAAGGTTGAAAAGACGGGTGGCCGAATGGAGGGGAAAACGTTCAATGGCGTCTTTCACATCCGCGGGACGTTTGATGAAGCGATGAGTGAGGGCGTTATTAAAACGTACTGTGCCGAGACGAAGTACGACGTGAAGCCGTATGTTCTCGCGCGCGGGTTTGTCATTAAAGACGCACACGATCCGGCGAAGCGCCGGGCCACCTTTTACAAAAACGACAAGGAAACGACGGTATCCGAAGCGGACGCGATGGACTTTTTCGCGCGCACGCTGCTAAACCAAGAGGTCGTCGTGAAGGGCGGCATAGAAGAGGTGTTTGGTAAACCGGTGGTCCCGAACGTGATTCTCGTGAAAATCGCACAAGACCCGTGCGGGAAGCGCGTGTTTGATTACCGGACTCTCATTGAAATTACGTTCACTGAATCTATACCTTTATCTAAAACGACGATCAATCCCGGGAGTGAGATACTCCGTGGGACTACCTACGATTTAGAAAAGCGGATTATAGATTACACAAATAGGCTCGCGAATTTCCGGACCGAATTGAATGCATTAAATGTGAAACGCAACGCTGCGGTCGCAAATCGGAACAGTGCAAGCGATAGTTACAACAAGTGCCGTTCACAGGAAAAACGCTGGAATATAGGGCGCGTTGGTACGCGCGGGTCCGGTGGTGAATTTGACTTTGAATGCCCGGATAAGCAGTTTATTCGCGATTTTTATATACGGAGCGGTCCCTGGGTAAATCAAATCAGTCCGACGTGCAATGGTGGGCGTGGCGGTGGATTTGGTGATTGGGGAGGTGTGGCGGGGTTTATTCGCAGTTGGGATGGGTTTAGCCGCATAGAAGCGTGGTCCTCCGTATTCGGTGATGTTATTATGAGCATTTTTGATCCGCGCGGCTGGCTGCATTTACGTACGTTTGGTTGGCAGAAAACGAGCGGGACGCATCATCTGAACTGTGGCTCCGGGAAAATCGTTGGAATCTACGGAAGGGCTGGGCCACAGCTCTCGCAATTTGGCATAAAGTGCGGAGCTCCAAAAGACCACAACGATTGCGCGAGCTATTATAACAGTTACTTGTCTTACCATAATGCGGTGATCGCGTTAGACGGTCAGATATGGAATAAGCAGAGTGATATTCGTCAATGCGAGGCGCAAATCGCTCTGATGCGGGCGCGTTTATCTGAAATGCGAACCCGTATGAAGGAGGGGATCAATCGGTTTTTGAGGGAAAATAAAATTAGTCTAAGAATTCCAAATGAGGCTACCGAGCCGTGGCGTTACTTGTCTTACGATAACACGTATATTACGGAACTCTGAGCAGCGCGCCAAAAATTGACGGCGTTTAAAGCCAGTGTAGTATAGCGAAGCGCGAGAATGAATTTCCGCGAGGGCACCCCGGTGCTGCTGATTGACGCGAGCTACTTCGTTTTTTACCGATACTATGCCACACAGCGGTGGTTTATGTTTCGGAGCCAGCGGGCGACCCCGCCGACGGAGCCGCCTGCGCCGTCGGATCCGGAGTTCCTGGAAGCGTTTGCCAAGCAGGCTCGCTCGGAAATCGGTCGGCTGATTTCGGCGTGGAAGTCGTGTCCTGAAAACACGGTATTCTGCTGCGATTGTTCGCGCGGGGCGATCTGGCGAACGGCCGTCTTCCTGGAAAACTCCCTGGCGGATATGGGAATGGAAATGGGCCTTGGTGGGATGGTTGTCGTCGCGGGCGAGGCGGAGGGCGTCGCGGAGGGTGATGCGGGCGTCGCCGCCGTGATGGAAGTGCCAAGCTCGGCGATGTACAAGGGTACGCGCGCGACGCCGACAAACTTCTATGGAGACATCTTCCCCCACTTCTACCAGCTGTTACGGTCCGGTCAACTCGGCGCAGGTCTGCGGCGCGCGGACGGGGAGCAGCTGGAAGCGGACGATGTCGTTTACGGGATCGTGAAGACCCTCCGCGAGGGCGCCGGTGGGGCCGAGGGCGGCGGGGCGCAGGTCGTGTGCATCAGCAACGACAACGACTACCTGCAACTGCTGCGGTTTCCGAACTTGCTGGTGTACAACCTGCAAGACAAGAACCTCGCCGAGCGGTCGTGTGGGTGCTCGGAGAAGGACCTGCTCGTCAAGATCCTGTCGGGGGACAAGAGCGACAACATCCCGCCGTGCGCGCGGGGCATCGGTCCGAAAACGGCGCTGAAAGTTGCGGAGATGACCGACACGGAGAGGCGGTCGTTCTTGGAGAAAAAGGGCGGCGCGGCGGCGCTGACGACGTTTGCGCGGAACCGGCAGCTCGTGGATTTTCGCCATATCCCCGAGGACCTGCTCCAAAAATTGACGCTCATTTAAGGACATCAAGAGATACAGTGGTTTAAGAGCTGAGTCGCACGCACGCGCTTCTCTCGTCTGCCAGGGCGAGACTGCGCGCCGAGCCGAAGCGATGTGGAGAAGCTGAGCGGATGACATCAGTATATTACAAACCATCAGAGGTCGGCAGCGGCGTCGGCGTGACATATGATGCGGATGACGATTCGTACTCTGAACACCTATGGGATATCTTACGAACACTTAAAGTCAGCGACTATGACGACCGAAGCTTTGGCGGCGGCGTGGGCGCCGGAGGTGGCGGTAAGTTAAAAGGCCTGGCGTCTCCGGCGCGCGGGAAGGAGAACGTGCCGCCGTCTGCTACCCTGGTGATGGGGGCGGCGAAGGCCCGGGGCGGCAGGGCGTGGAATGCGCTCGGATTGCAGGCGCTGCCGGAGGTTTATGGGGCGGAGACGGAAGCCTGCGGCGTGTGCGGCATCCTGGGGAAAATACAGATTGACGACGGCCATCACGTTTGCACCGGCTGCTGTTCCATCCTGGAACGCGTCATTGACACGGGGGCGGAGTGGCGATACTACGGCGCAGAGGACTCTCGTGAGTCCGACCCGACACGCTGCGGGATGCCGACGAACCACCTGATGCCAAAATCGTCGCTCGGGTCGGTCATCGGTGGACAGCGGCGCGACCACCAAGATATCCGTCGGATCCGCCGATTTCAGCTGTGGAACAGTATGCCGCACTCCGAGCGGGCGCTATACAACGTGTTTGACCAAATCAAGGTGAACACGATAAAGTACGGCATACCATCCAAGGTCGTGGACGACGCTATCGTTCTCTACAAAAAAGCCAGCGAGCAGAAAATCAGCCGCGGCGAAAACAAGGAAGGCCTCATTGCTTCGTGTATTTATCACGCGTGCCTGATCAACAAGGTGTCGCGGTCGGCAAAGGAGGTATCCCAGATGTTCGGAATTGACGGGACGGTATTGACAAAGGGCAACGCACGGTTTCAGAACCTGCTCCATATGAACGTGGACTCGGCGGGTCCGGAGGACTTCATCGGTCGGTTCGGGAGCAAGCTGAATATGGACTATGAGGACATCCAGAAGTGCAAAGCGTTCGTGAAGCGCCTGGACGAGATGGAGATCGTCTCCGAAAACGCGCCGACCTCGGTTGCTGCGGGGGCATTATATTTCTACTGCGCAAAGAAAAAACTGACCGAGCTCGGCCGCCCTCAGATCGCGGCGGTGTGCGAAGTCTCCGAAGTTACGATTATTAAGTGCTACAAGCGGCTCACGCGCTTCCGCGAGGTGGACGAGGCGTGCGTTGTGTAAGCCGGTCGGCCAGCGGCGGCTTGTTCGTTGTATATTATTCTTTTTGTGATTCCATACCACTTGTCATTGCCGGCAAGATACGGAAGCTTACCAAAAAAATGACAGGGCCCGAAAGGCTGGACTGGACAGACCAGAACGACGCTGCGCTATACAATGGATACGCCCGAGTTCCAGGAGGCGCTCCGTAAGGGGATGCTGACGTTTCACGCGCTCTTTGGCGTGGCGATTAAGGAGGCGAACTGGGAGACGATTCTGTCGCAGGCGGCGGATGCAAGCGGCGTGACGTGCGATTGGGCGCCGGGTAGCCACGTGTCGGGCGTGGACCTTTCGCTGAACGGAAAGACGTTTTCGTGCAAGAGCACGCGCCGGAACGTGTCCGGCCGTGTGCCGCCGGCGACGATCGCAATTTCGTCTTTTCGGCTGACCAAGCGCTCGGGGTCGTCCGCTGAGCTCATTCACGAAATAGACGTCGCGCGGAACAACTATCACTCGTATGCGCTGCTGTTGCGCGAGTCGCGTGCGCAGCCGGGGGGCGGCGAAGACATCGTGGCCTACCGGGTATACAGCATCCCATCGTCGTACTTGAAGGCCGGTACGCTCAACTGGGTGCAGGCCGCAAACGGTGACTGGAACGGTAAGGCGGCTTCGGCGGCCTCCACGGACTCCGAGCCGGAGGAGGGCGAAATCGTCGCCGCGGAGGTGCAGGAGGAAGGCGAAATCGCGGTGCCCGTGCTGCCGCCGCCGCCTCCGGCGCCCTACACGATGAAAGTCGTCAAGACAATGTCCTGTCAGCTGTGGATCACGGTGCCGCTCGCGTACATTCAGGACTGCCTCGTGTGCGAGGTGTCTATGAAGGATGCCAAAAAGATATGTTTAATGGACGTTTACCGTCATATTTATCCGACGAAGGCCGAGGTCGCGACTCAGACCGAGTCGGAGGCACCGGCGGCTGAGGTGTCGGCCGAGGCGGCCGACGTGGCGGCCGACGTGGAGGCCGACGATACCGACGAAATCGCCGATGCGCTGACTGCGATGCTTGCTGCCGCATCCTTGGGGGAGACGGAGAGGCCGGCAAACGCAACAGTGGCCGTATCGGTCGCGGCAGTGGCGGTCGCGGCGGTGGCGGCGACGCGCGCCTGAGCGAGGGCTACATATTCTGGGTTTATCTCAAAAGCTATAAAGGGAAGTCCAAGTTCGGCCGCGGCGACGCATTCGCTGCCGCTTCCGGCGAATGGAACAATTACGAGACCTGGGGCGGCGGGGGGGGGAGGGGG
>Ga0209355_1000250_pt1 | contig 33082 bp, 22 predicted proteins | sample LauGreSBDMM110SN_3_FD_187563 | JGI IMG/M metagenome (GOLD analysis project Ga0209355, IMG submission 187563) | Freshwater lake microbial communities from Lake Michigan, USA - Sp13.BD.MM110.SN (SPAdes) (version 2) | ecosystem: Environmental > Aquatic > Freshwater > Lake | place: Lake Michigan... | reverse complement strand
TAAGCACATTAGATTATATAGTATTTCTAGTTTATTTTGTTTTGATCCTATCTTATGGATATTACATTTATAAAAAAAGACAAACCAAAGAACAGGATTCAAAAGCATTCTTTTTAGCGGAAGGATCCTTAACCTGGTGGGCGATTGGTGCATCTCTTATTGCCTCTAATATTTCAGCAGAACAATTTATAGGAATGAGTGGTAATGGATATTTTGTAGGTATTGCAGTATCTGCCTATGAGTGGATTGCCGCATTGGGCTTGGTGATTATTGCGGTATGGTTTATGCCTATTTATTTAAAAAATAAAATTTATACCATGCCTCAGTTTTTACAAATGAGGTATAATGAAACGGTGTCTTTAATCATGGCCATTTTCTGGTTGTTTTTATATGTGTTTGTGAATTTAACTTCTATTTTATATTTAGGTGCTACTGCTATCAATGGATTATTGCCGGGTCAAAATCATTTACATGAAATTATTGTTTGCTTAGCCATCTTTGCCGTGTTTATTACATTGGGGGGAATGAAAGTAATTGGATATACGGATGTAATTCAAGTAACGGTTTTAATTGTTGGCGGATTGGCTACAACGTATATGGCTTTATCTATGGTGAGCGAAAAATTTGGCATGGGCGGTGGTATTATCTCAGGATTTACAACATTAATGCAACAAGCGCCCGACCATTTTCACATGGTGATGGACAAACCTAATGGGGCGTCCTCGCAGGAATATATTGACAAGTATATGATTCTTCCAGGTATTGCTATGTATGCAGCAGGCCAATGGATTTTGAATTTAAATTATTGGGGATGTAATCAATATATTACACAACGTGCATTAGGTGCTGATTTACCCACTGCGCGTAAAGGAATATTATTCGCGGCCTTATTAAAACTATTAATGCCTGTCATTGTCATGTTACCAGGTATCGCAGCGTATGTACTTCACAAAAATGGACATTTAGATCATTTAGTAGGTGGAATGGATGGTGCATACTCTGCAGTATTGGCTTTTTTACCTACTGGAATCAAAGGTTTATCATTAGCAGCACTTACGGCTGCCATTGTTGCCTCATTAGCAGGTAAATCAAACAGCATTAGTACCATTTTCACTTTAGATATTTATAAAAAATATTTTGCTAAGGAAGCAAGCGAGGAAAAATTAGTGTGGATGGGAAGATGGGTAGTCATTTGTGCTATGTGTATTAGTGTACTATTCACTTGGGATGATATTTTAGGCATTGGAGGTGCAGGTGGATTTACATTTATCCAAAAATATACAGGCTTTATAAGCCCAGGCGTATTGGTAGTATTTGTATTAGGTATGTTTTGGAAGCGTACCACAGGTACTGCAGCCATAGTGGGTATATTAGGTGGTTTTATTTTATCCTTATTCTATAATGAATTTGCTCCGATGGTATTTGGTAATGAAACATTCTATTATACTGCTTATCCGAATAGTGCTGGTGTATATAAAATTCCATTTTTAGTGGCGATGGGTATCGCGGGAATCATAACAGCCATATTAATGGTGGTGATTACATTATTTGGACCAAAAGTAAATCCTAAAGCTTTTGTTTCTGATAAGTCAATGTACAAAGTAGACAATACAACATTGGTTTTAATTGTTTCAATATTGATGATTTTATCAGCCTTGTATATTAAGTTCTGGTAACTTCATTGGAGTCATCATATTCGTAATATATAACTAGGATTATACCACAGATAAAAAAGCCCTTCTCCGAAATTTCGGAGAAGGGCTTTTTGTTATCGTTCTTTTGCTTTAATCGATTTACTTTAATTGATTCACTGCAATTATTAAACTAGCGCTGTAAATGGTTTAATACCAAGAGCCGTTAATTATTTTATCGCCGTTTGCATTATTTTTTGCATTTCTTCTTTTTGCATTTCTGCTGTGAATGAAAGCAGTCACAAACATTAATGGTAAAAAGATAAATGTTAAAGGAGGAATCCCCAACATGCTAATCCATTTACCACCAAAGTGACGACGCATTGGACGACGTAAACGCTCTGCGATTAAATACATAGCCGGTACAATAAACAAGGTCATGAAAAAGGCAAATATCAATCCAAATATCAAAGTCCAGCTTAATGGCTTCCAGAAGGAAACGCTATCGCCACCAAAAAAGATATGTGGATTTAACTCACTAAACAAAGTCACAAAGTTGATGTTAAAGCCAATCGCAATAGGTATAAAGCCTAGGATGGCAGCCAATGCAGTCAATAGTACGGGAATAATTCTGGTTTTACCCGCTTGTATCAAAGCTTCTTTAGTTTTCATACCTCTTGCTCTTAATACATCGGTGAACTCGATAATTAAAATACCATTTTTCACAACAATACCCGCAAGCCCAACAATACCCAAACCGGTCATCACCCCAGACACTTTCATTCCAAATATGGAAAATCCTAATAATACACCAATGATACTAAATAAAATCTCTGTTAAAATAATCACCGATTTTGAAATAGAATTAAACTGCAACACTAATGTGAAAAGGATCAACATTAATGCAATGATCATTGCTTTTCCTAAAAAGCTTACCGTTTCTAATTGTTGTTGATTTTCACCAGTTTGTTTAATTGTCACCCCTTCCTGTATTCCATTAAAATTAGAAATATATTGTGCAATCACTGCGTTTACGGAAGTGGGATTAAAGCCTTGCGCTAATAATACATTTGAACTTAATTGAATAAGGCGTTTTTGATCCTTACGTCTTACACTGCCTAAGGTATTAGTAGGTTCTACTTTAACCAATGAACTAATAGGAATATTTTTAACCATGCCACCCGCCGCCATATCTCTAAAGGACAGACGCATGTTTAATATATCCACTAAATTTTTACGTTGTAAACTTTCATTACGCAATTGAATCTTATATTCTTCCTTACCATCTTTAATTTTGGAAACTTCTTTTCCAAATAAAGCAGTTCTAATTTGCATACCCACTTGTGCCGAGGAAACGCCTGCAATTAATGCCCGCTCACGATCAACGGTTAAAGTTAATTCTGGATTTTGTAAGTCAACATCCATTTTTAATTCTTCCACACCTGGTACCTGCACGGAATCTAGATAGTTTTTTAACCCGACTGCAGTTTTAATTAAATTATCAAAATCATCGCCCTGAATTTCAATATTAATCGGAGGCTCCGTTGGCGGACCACTTTGTTCCTGTGTTACTGAAATCTCAGCACCAGGAATACCTTTTAATTGTGCACGAATCGCATCCAAATAAGGAGCTGTTGATTTACCATCTCGTTTTTCAAATTCAACAAAATTGATTTGTAATCGCCCTAATTCTGCATGTGGGCTTCGATCACCGCGCATTGGGTCACCCGCACCTACTGCTACATTGGAAATAATACTCTCTACAATTGGATTTCGTTTACCTGGCTCGTTATCTAATACCTTATTAACCTTTGCTTCAAGCACTTTGGTTACAGAATCAGTGTATCCCACTTGCGTACCTACGGGTAATTTTAAATAAACATATAATTGGTTGGGGTCACCCACCGGGAAAAATTCAATTCCTACACGACCCTTAGCAACGCTAATGCCAAATACCACAAAGGAAACGACCAGCAAAACAAAAGTACCTATTAATAATTTTACGGGTCTCCATCCTGTTAATGCACGGCGCAATCCGTTTTCATACATGCCCATTAAATTTGGCAAAGTGACTGATTGGAATTTATGAATTGCAGAAGCAATAAAAAATCTATTGGCTAATACTAATATCATAAAGAAAATAAGCAGGTTACCTAAAAAAGTAAATCCAGTTAAATCCAATAAAATTCCTACGATGATTGGAATCCAAAATCCTTTTTGTTTAAATATTTTAGCCCTGTTTTTTAATCTGTCTTCTTCACTTTCCTCTTCATGATTCATAAAATCAACCGCAAAAACTGGGTTCATTATAAATGCCACCAATAAGGAAGCAGTCAATGTAAATATTAACATGGTGGGTAGGTAAATCATAAACTTACCAATCAAGCCAGGCCAAAATAATAATGGGAAAAAGGGTGCTAATGTAGTGATGGTTCCTGCTAACACTGGTATAAACACTTCGCCTGCTGCCATTTTCGCAGAAACCGTTGCTGATAATTTTCCTTTGCCTTGAATAAATATACGATGGGTGTTTTCAATGACTACAATGGCATCATCTACAATAATACCCAATCCAAACAGCAAAGCAAATAGTACGATAAAGTTCAGGGTGATACTGTTTCCTACAATTAGTTCAGCACCTGGTATAAATACAAACGCAACAAACATACTCAAAGGCACCGATAAGGCAACAAAGAATGCGTTGGTCACACCCATGAAAAACATAAGTACAATTAATACAAGTACAAATCCAATAATAATGGAGTTTACTAATTCAGTAAACGAGCTTCTGGTTCTAATACTTTGGTCACCCGAAATAACCACTTTTAAATCGGAGGGGAAATCGTTTAATATGGTTTCATCCACTACTTTTTTAACCGCATCTGAAGTAGCGATTAAGTTTTCACCACTTCTTTTGATGATGTTTAAGGTCATCACATTTTTACCATCTAATCGCGCGTAACTTTCATTGGTCTTAACCGTATCCACAATATTAGCTACATCTTTTAAATAAATAGCTGAACCACTGGTGTTGCGTACAATGATATTACTAATGTCGTTGGCATTTTTCAATTGCCCTTTTAGTTGCAGGTTACGATTCATCGTACCAACTTCCAATAAGCCACCCGATAAATCTAAATTTTCACGCTGAATCGCAAAAGTGATATCATCAAACGTGATGCCTGCACTTTGCATTTTATAATTATCTACGTTAATTTGAAATTCTCTCTCAGGCGCACCTACGATGTCAATTCTATTGATTTGAAAAACATTCTCCAATTTATCTTTCAATAATTCTGAGTATTTAGCTAACTGCACTAAATCGTAATTCCCATTAATATTCACATACATAATGGGCTGCTCACTTAAGCTAATCTCTATTACCCTAGGTGCTTGTGTTAAATCATTCGGCAAGTCGGACTTAGCTTTATCAACCGCATCTTTCACTTTTTGTAAAGCCACATCGGTTGGCACATTGGTTCCAAACTCAATGGTAATAGCCGAAAAGTCCTGTTGAGAGTTGGACGTGAATTTTGTAATTTTCGCTCCTGTAATACCCTTGATTTGTTTTTCGATAGGAACGGTTACCAGGTTCTCAATATCCTTGGGAGAATTACCTACATAAACGGTTTGTACAAATATGGTCGGGATGATAATATCAGGAAACTGCTCCTTAGGGAGTGTCACAAACTGGAATATACCCCCTATGCTTATAAATAACATGAGTAGGTAAATAGAAGTTTTGTTGGTGATACTCCAGGAAGTAGGTTTGAACTCCTTAAACTTTTCTTTTATATTTTGAATTGTCGACATAGTAATCTGTTAATGATTTGAATTATTTATTTAGCTACTGTAGTGATAAACTGACCATCAAATAAGTTTTGGTACCCAGTAGTAATTATTGCATCTCCCATGACTAAGCCGCCTAATACTTCCATGTTGTCACCATAAAATTCACCTACAGTAATTATTTTTTTTCTTGCGATCATCTTTCCATTTTCGCTAATGGCCACATAAACGAATTTACCTTTTTCATCATTTTGTAAAATATTAATAGGTATGCTTATTGCGTTTGCTTTAGAATAATCTTTAATTTTTACTTGCACCAATTGATTAGGTCTAAAGTCACTGTTAGGTGCTATTTTCGTTTCAATAAAAAAGCTTCTACTGAGTGGGTCAATCACTTTACCTATAACACTAATTTTTGTTTCAATTGTTTTTTGCATATCAGGAAAATTCAAAGCCACATCACTTCCCACACGCACTTTGCCAGTATAATTTTCAGGTACTAAAGCCGTTGCTTTTAACTTTTGTGTGTTTACAATTTTTATTTGACCAGCGCCCATAAACATTTCCCCCACATGTATATTTACCTCCTCCGCAACGCCATCCACATCACTATAAATACTCGTGTAAGCCAATTGGTCTTTGATTACGCCTACTTGTTCAATAGCCCCTTTTAATTGACTAGCCAATGCTTCTGCATTTGTTTTTGCAGTTAGCAATTGAATTTCACTACCAATATTTTGCTCCCATAAATTCTTTTGTTTTTCATATACCGATTTCGCTAAAGCAGCCTGTGCTTTTAGTGTTTCAATATTTTGAGAAGCTGCAGCAACACTTTGTTTGATTAAGCTATTGTCCAACTGTAATAATAACTGGCCTTTCTTTACCAGGTCGCCTCTTTTAACATAAAGCGATCTTACTTGACCGCCACCAGCACGTGGTGTAATATAAGAAACACTTTCAGATTCAATTTTTCCTTGAAGCTCAATATAATGATCAAATACTTGCGTTTTAATAGTGTCAATAGATACTAAAATAGTTTTATCTGCTTTAGCACCTCCCAAAGTCTTAATTTCTTTTTCTAGATTAGCAATATTGATACTAATTTCTAAAGCTTGTTTTTTTAAATTAGCCAAAGCTGTTTTTTTCGCTTCCACTGAATTTTTATCGCCACCACAAGCGATTAAAAATAATACCAATGATCCGATAATTAATGTTGCGTAATTTTTCATTATGTTTGATTTTATCATTTTATATTTTTCTGCAATTTAATTTGCAGCGATTTTTATTTTATAATTTTCCTGTTGCTTTTAGTAAATCTACTTTAGCAATTAACGCACTATACAAAGCGTTCATGTAGTTATTCTGTGCAGTCACTAAATCCGCTTGGGCCGCAGACATTTCGGTATTTGAACCCATACCGGTTTCAAATTTCTTTTTTGTTTGCTGGTATACAGCTTCTGCTAGTTGCATATTCTTTTTTTGAAATTGCATCGTAGCCACTGACGACATATAATTTAGTTTTGCTTGCGTAATTTCATTGTCAATATTATTTTTTAAAGCCCCTAGTTGATTTTCAATTTGATTTAATTCAATTTTTGTTTTTTTGACACGTGCATCTCGCGCAAAACCATTAAACAGTGGCAGGTTTACATTTAAACTAATCAACGTAGTATTAAACCAACTACCCCCTTCAAAAAAATCAAACTTAGTACGCATTGCATTTTTTGAAGCATTTCCCGACATGCTTATAGTAGGCAAGTAACTTAATTGATAACGCTTAACATTAAATTCAGTTAATTTTTTTGTTTCACTTAAGTATTGAAAATCTTTCCTTACGCCATATTGAAAATCATTCTCCACTAAAATATCTTTATCTAAACTTTTCTCATCAATCATATCAGTTAAGGCAAGGCTATCATTGACCGGCATACCCATTAACATTTTTAATCCCATATAACCAATGGCTACACTATTGTTTGCTTTTATTTTTTCGGTTTGTAAATTATTTAATTGAACGCTTACTTTGTCTACATCTAATTTTTCAGCAAATCCGTTTTTATACATCACTTCTGCATCATGCGATAATTTTGACAAACGTTCAATATTGGCATCTAATATATTAAGCTGTGTTTTACTAGCTGATAATTGATAATAAATTTTATAAATATTTGTTTTAATTGCTTCCTGAGTTAATGCCGCATTTTTCTTTTGCCACTCTACTGAAGATGCCCTTGCCTGCAAAGCAATAAATACCTGACCATCAAATAATAGTTGTTGAAAATTAATACCATAATTAGCATTGTATTTGGTTCCAAACTGCACTGGGATATAGGTTCCAGCTGCACCACCAAATATCTGAGCAGGTAATAAGGAGGTTGGTATTGTTAAAAAATCATTCACGCCAGCATTGGTTCCAATAGTAGGAAAAGCAGCAGCAGCAATTTCACGATTGGTTTGCATTTGCGCTTCAATTGCAAGCAATGAATTTTTTACTTGTACATTATTATTTTTCGCATAGGATACACATTCTTCTAATGAAAATGCATATACCTGCTTCGTTTTATTTTGTGCTTGCGAATACACACTTAAAATTAAAATCGCAGAAAAGATCAAAAATTGTTTCATTGGTATATATTAATTAATATTTATTTACTTAGGTTTTCTGATTTGTATTTATCCATTAGCTTATGTCCTTCCAAAGTTGCTACGCCATAAACAAAATGTTCAATAATTTGCAAGTTCACTTTTAAAATATCAAATTTGTTGGATGGGAAAACATGAATGTTAAATGGAATTAAACTTGTTTCAAGTCGGTATTTTGAAAGGATATTGATATCTATTTCTTTACGGTATAAACCTTCATTCATTCCCTTTTCCAAGTTGGCACTGATCATCGAATAGATATATTCGTCTTTATGTGTTTTAATTTTTTCAAAAGCCAATGGATAATATTTTTCAATTTCAAATAAAGCGAGTGGGTTCATTCTAGTAAACATTTCCTGAATCACTGCCATTAATAGAAATATTTCATGCACTGCGTTTTCAGCATTAAGCATGCTAGTATTACAAAATTGGGTATGATTATTTAGCTCTTTTTCCACGACAGCTGACACCAAACTATCCTTGTCCTTATAATATTGGTAAATGGTCTTTTTGCTGATGCCCAATTGGGTAGCTAAATCGTCCATAGTGACATGCTTTACGCCTGTTTGGAACATTAATTCCTGGGCTTTATTGACAATTCTTTCTTCCATAGGTTGATTTGAAGGCGCAAAACTACGGAAACTATTTGCGTTTTCAAAGTTTCCAAGGTTATTTTTTTATATTTTATGTCAAATGGCAAAATTGTTTGAAATTTGAGCCTAAACCCATTCAAAATGCCCAGTTTAAGGCAACAAGTCATTAGACAGAAGATTTTAAGTACGGCAGCGCAATTATTTTTTCAAGGCGTAGTCGTTTTGGCACCGATTGGTGTGACTATTTGGGTAGTGGTTAGTTTGTTTAATTGGGTAGATAATTTTTTACCCAACCTCCTAAATTTTATTTTCCCTTTACAATTTGCCGAAGTCAATGGCCAAATTCCTAAAGTCACTGGATTGGGTTTTGTGGTTGCAATTACTTTAGTGTTGGCTGTAGGATGGTTGTCGTCTTTATTCTTTGTTGAAAGATTAATGTCCATTTTTGATAAAATTTTAGAAAAAACACCAGGCGTAAAAATTATATATTCCTCGGTGAAAGATTTTTTAGAAGCCTTTGCAGGCAATAAGAAAAAATTTGATAAACCTGTCCTAGTTTGTATTGACGCTGAAGATATTTGGAGAATTGGTTTTATTACACAAGAAAACTGTGAACATTTAGGGTTAAAAGATCACGTAACTGTTTATGTGCCTCACTCTTATGCTATATCAGGTATTTCATTTATACTTCCTTTATCAAAAACTAAAAAATTACCAAAGCATATCAACGCATCGGAAGCGATGAAGTATGTAATTTCAGGAGGGGTAACAACAGTAGATGATGCGGAAAACGAATCAACCATGCATATTGGTAATACAAATATCGAAGCCTAATTTATAAGCCTTCCAATTTATTAATAAAGATTTTAAAAATAATTTATTTCAAATAATGCAACTGCACAATTTTAATTCAGGCCCCTCTATTTTACCACCCGAAGTTTTGGAACAATCGGCTGCAGCGATTCATAATTTTAATAACACCGGATTATCTATTTTAGAAATAGGACATCGTACTTCGCATTTTGTTGAAGTAGTAACTGAAGCGCAGCAAATCATTAAACGATTAATGGGTTTAGATGAGGCCTACGATGTACTTTTTTTACAAGGAGGCGCCACGATGCAGTTCATGCAAGTACCTATGAATTTATTAGATGAAAACGGATTGGCTGCAATATGTGACAACGGTGTTTGGGGCAATAAAACAGTGAAAGAGGCAAGCAACTTTGGCCCAGTAAAAGTGGTATCAGATACTTCTGATAAGAAGCATACTTATTTAAATAAGCAATTGGATATTCCATCTAACACAACTTATTTACACATTACCACTAACAATACAGTGGAGGGAACCCAATGGCATCAATACCCGCAGACCAATACCTTATTAGTTGGCGACATGAGTTCAGATATTTTTTGCAGACCCATTTCCTTTAATCAGTTTGATTTAATTTATGCTGGCGCACAAAAAAATATGGGCGCTGCAGGAGTGACCATCGTGGTCGTTAAAAAAGAAATTTTAGGAAAAGTAAATCGAAAAATTCCAGCAATTCTAGACTATAAAAAACATATTGAAGCGGGATCTTTATTAAATACACCACCCGTATTTTCAATATATGTAAGCTTGTTAACGCTGCGTTGGATTGAAGCGCAAGGCGGATTGGTTGAAATGGGCAAACGAAATAATGAAAAGGCCAAACTATTGTATGATACCATTGAAAGTTTACAATCGTTTCATTGCCCAATTGCAAAAGAAGATCGAAGCATCATGAATGCGGTTTTCTTTTTAACAGATCCAACAAGAGAAGCGGCATTTTTAGACCTGTGTAAAAAGGAGGGAATGATTGGTGTTAAAGGATACAGAACTGTTGGTGGTATTCGAGTGAGTATGTATAATGCATTACCATTATCAAGTGTGCAAACTTTTTGCGACCTGATGAAATCCTTTGGTTAAAAAATTTAAATCTCAAAAAAAAGAACGAACTTCGCGCCCATGGCAAAAATTAGTCCCTTTGAGGCAGTGCGTCCACAGCCCCAATTAGCAAAGCAGGTTGCAAGCAAACCATACGACGTTTTAAATAGTGCGGAAGCAAAAATTGAAGCGGTAGGCAATGCCTATTCTTTTTTACATATCACCAAAAGTGAAATTGGGTTACCAGACACTATTGATATTCATAGTGCAGAAGTGTATGAATTAGCGCTTAATAATTTAACTGCATTTATACAACGTGATGTTTTATTTAAAGAGTCAAAACCATGTTATTATATATATCAACTTATCATGGATGGTCGTGCACAAACAGGTTTGGTTTGTGTAAGTAGCATTGATGATTATAATAATGATATTATAAAGAAGCATGAGTTTACGCGTCCTGAAAAAGAATTAGATCGCATCAATCATATTAAAACAACAGGTGCACAAACAGGAAATGTTTTTTTAGCGTATCGTAATCAAGTAAGTATTGATACCTTGATTGATAAGTGGAAAACCAACAAAACACCTGTATATGATTTTACTGCAGATGATGGCATACAACATACCGTGTGGGCAGTGAGTGACGAAACAGTTATTGATCAAATCACTAATATTTTTGAAACCGAAGTGCCTTGCACATATATCGCTGATGGGCATCACAGAGCAGCTTCAGCAGCAAAAGTATTAGTTGCATTGAGCGAAGAAAATAAAACCAAAGCGGGCGATGACGAAAAAAAGATCTCCCCTTATTTCTTAACTACTTTATTCCCAGCCAATCAATTACAAATCATGGATTACAACCGTGTGGTAAAGGATTTAAATGGACATACAGCCGATACTTTTATCGCAGCATTAGCTAATCAGTTTGAAGTAGCCACTTGCGATGCTGCTTATAAACCAACTGCATTACATCATTTTGGTATGTATCTAAATAAAACATGGTATAGTTTAATTGCAAACCCGGGAACCTATAATGATGCTGATCCGATTGGCGTGTTAGATGTAACTATTTTACAAAATAATATTTTAGCTACTTTATTAAATATACATGACCAACGTACCGATAAGCGCATTGATTTTGTAGGTGGAATACGTGGATTGGGTGAGTTAGAAAAACGTGTTGAAAGTGGTGATATGGCAATTGCATTTAGTTTGTATCCTGTGACCATTGATCAACTGTTTAATATTGCAGATGCAGGGGAAGTAATGCCGCCAAAAAGTACTTGGTTTGAGCCAAAATTAAGAGATGGCTTATTGACCCATTTGATTCAGGCTTAAAACAGAGAAATTGTTGAAATCGAAACCTAACCGGTTGGTATATAAATCAATAACTTAAATTTTTAAAATAAGAAATACTTGAAAACCAACCTTCCCGGTTGGTTTTTTTATTGATTTAATTTACGAAAATTCTTTTTTTTATGCCCCTATTTTTGTATTTTGTAATATAAATAATTGCCTGCTATATGGAAATCAAAAGACTCTTTGATTGTATTGATCATCAATTGACCAATTTTCCGCAAGAAGCGATGTTGGCTGGAAAAGAAAATGGAATTTGGCGAACATATTCAACACAGGAAGTGGCACAAACTGCCAATGAGCTTAGCGCTGGTTTGTTAAGCCTTGGATTGTCAGCCAATAATTTCACACCCGAAGGAAGTGATAAAATTGCCATCATCAGTAGCAATCGCCCTGAATGGTTAATTGCAGATATGGCTACCCAACAAATTGGCGTTATCTGGGTGCCTGTTTATCCAACGACCAATCCATTGGAACTTACTTTTATTTTAAATGACGCATCCGTGCAATATATGTTTGCGAGTAATCAAGAACTATATGATAAAGTGATGTCCATTAAGGATAATGTACCTTGTTTAAAAGAGGTATACACTTTTGATAAAATAGCGGGTGCCAAACATTGGACCAGTTTATTTAATAAGGATGCAGATATTATCGAACAAGTAAAGGTGATTAAGAAAACGATACCTGTGGATCAGGTAGCTACCTTTATTTATACGTCAGGTACAACGGGTACACCTAAGGGTGTAATGCTTACGCATAAAAATGTTTACTTCAATTTGATGATGGGAAAAAAATCTTTTCCTTTTCAGGATGCACCAGATCAAAAAGTATTGAGCTTTTTACCATTGAATCATATTTTTGAAAAAGTAGCTTCCTATATCTATATGTATAGCGGCATGAGTATTTATTACGCTGAAAGCTTGGAAACCATTGGAGAAAATTTAAAAGAAGTATCTCCGGATTGTTTTTCAACAGTGCCTAGGTTACTAGAAAAAATGTTTGAAAAAATAATGATGAAGGGGGAGGAGTTGACAGGCGTAAAACGAAAATTATTTTTTTGGGCAGTAGCCTTGGGTGAAAAATATGATAATATCCTACCAGGTAGTTGGTGGTATCGCACGCAATTAAAACTTGCTAATAAATTAATATTTGTAAAATGGCGCGAAGCCGTTGGAAGTAATGTAAAGTTTATTGTAACAGGTGGTGCCGCATGTCAAGTAAAATTGTTGCGCATTTTTAATGCTGCACAAATCCCTGTATATGAAGGATATGGTCCAACGGAAAACAGCCCTATCATTAGTTTAAATTTGAGAAAGCCCGGAGGAACTAAATTTGGAACCGTAGGAAAAGTAATTGAAGGCGTTGACTACAAGTTAGAAGCGGATGGAGAAATTTGTGTGGCAGGACCAAGTGTAATGCTTGGCTATTACAAGCGTCCCGATTTAACTGCTGAAACCATTATTGATGGTTGGTTGCATACAGGCGATATCGGCGTAGAAGAGGCTGGCGGGTATTTAAAAATCACAGATCGTAAAAAGGAATTATTTAAAACCAGTGGTGGCAAATATGTTGCACCGCAACCGGTTGAAAACAAGATGAAGGAAAGTCCATTTGTGGAGCAAATCATGTTGGTGGGCGATAATATGCGTTTTGTAAGTGCCTTAATTGTACCTTCTTTTGCAAAATTAAAAGAATGGTCAAAACAACATGGTATCCAGTTTACAAGCAATGAGGAAATCATCAAAAATTCAATGGTGTTGGCACTTTTCGAGGATGCCGTAAGCGAGTATAATCAATTGTTTAATCAAGTAGAACAGGTTAAAAAATTCACATTGATTCCAAGAGAATGGAGTATAGCCTATGATGAGATGACACCCAAAATGAGTATCAAGCGCAAAGTAATCTTATCGCATTTTGAAAAAGAGATTGAAGCAATGTATGTTTAATATATTGGGAGTGCAATCTTACAATTAGAAAGCCAATAAGCCTAGCTAAATGACTATGATACAGAAAAGTGCATTGTTTTTATTATCAATGATTATATGCAGTGCAATATTTACCACTGTCATTGCGCAAGAAAATCCATTTTATAATAAAAAAGGAAAACTTATTATTATTGGTGGAGGTGCTATTCCGGATTCTCTATTTTCATTTTTTGCAAATTATTGCGGTGGCAAGGACCAATCCGTAGTTTATATTCCTACTGCCACAACAGATGAAACCTATATTCAAAAAGGGGAACATTTAATAAAATTCACATCGCAAGGTTTTAATAATTTAAGTACAATTCATACGCGCAATAAAAAAGAGGCAGATGATCCTAAAAATATTGCCTTGATACGCAATGCAAAGGGTTTGTATTTTGGAGGAGGCGACCAACAATTAATAGCTGATGCATATGCAGGAACTAAATTGTATGATGAAATTATTGCTTTATTAGATAGGGGAGGTGTCATCATGGGAACCTCTGCTGGTGCTACGATTATGGGATCCTTAATGATTGGCGGAGATGCACGGAATGATTTAAGTAAAAAGTATATATTTAATCCTGCCTTTTCATTTATGACCAATACCGCACTGGATCAACATGTGCTAGCGCGTAATCGACAATTTGATTTGATACCTGTTATTGAACATTATCCTGGCACTTTGGGTATTGGATTAGATGAATCTACTGCAATCATCGTGGAAGCTGGTCAATTTACAGTTTGGGGAAAATCATATGTCATGTTATATGATCCAAAGGATTGGGGGGAACAAAAAAAGAAATGGGGCCTTGTATTAAAACCTTTTAAAATGATGTCCTCAGGAAGTCGATTTAATTTATTGACTAGACAGATAACAGAATAAGTATTTTGTAGTTCGTGAACCTATAACTAAAACGCCCATTCAAATTAAGCCGCACATTAAAATAGTTAAGCTGAAAACTTTTCCTTTATAATTGTTTGTACTTGTTTGTCCTGAATTTTACTTTCCAACCAGGAAATAATATCCAAATACATAAAGGCACGACTTTCCAATTTATTACCCGTAAGCGGTTGCAGTGTTTCTAATAAATGAATAAATGATTTTTTAATTATTTCTTTATTATTCAACAAGCTATTTTCTTCCCCGCCTTTTTGAATGGACTTTCGTAAAAAATTAAAAAGTACTTCTTCCACTGTACTTAAGTTTTTCATTTTATACATAAAACGATAAACCGATTTCGATAAATAATTGACCACTTCGGTATTCCCTAATTCATAGTGCGCAATTAAGTGTAATAAACGTGCGTAACATTGAATATCATCACGCAGATTTAATTTCCAGTTAATAATTCGATTTAAATAGTCAATGGCTTTTGCCGGCTTGCCAGCACCAAAATATAAGCAAGCAATTTTATAGTAAAACACCAATATACGGTGGCTATCTAGGTACAATTCAATTTCCTTCAACTTGGCTTCCATGGCGGGTATCATGGCTAAGCCTTCGCTAAAACTTCCTTCTAAAAAGTGTTGATTTATTTTTGCAATGTATAAATAAATAAAACTTTGAATCAAGTTGTTTTTATTATTTAAAACAATGGGCGTTTCGCTATAATTTTCTAAAATGGAAATGGTTTCCTTTAATTTTTGAAAGCTTTTTAAATCAAAATGCGAAGTAATTAAATTGTGTAGTCCTTTAATATACTGTGCAGTTTCTATTTGTTTCATATTCTCATTCGCGTCAAATAAATCCACCCATTTTTGAGAATACCTGTAGTGTAATAAAAAATCCTGCGTTATAAAGCCATACCAACAGTAACATTGATAACGATATAAACTTTCGTAAAATCCATTCGATGATTTTACCAATTCCATAATAGGATCGTGCATGAGTTTGTCAAGTTCAACTCTGTCATCCTCATTGCGCGCATGTCCATGTTGAATATACCATCCATATAATTGTAAGGAAAGGTTGGATGACTTTGCAATTAATTCTAAGCGATGATTTACTTCATCAATTTCGACACTTAATTGTTGCGCGCGATCTTGCATGCTTCTGGTAATATGCAATCCCTCAATCTTTTTTTCTAAAAACAATACTTGTAATAAATAAGTTACCTGATTATTTTGTTTGGTTAAAGTTTTTATTTTTTCAAGTAAGCGCAAGCTTTGAATATATAAACCCTTGTTATATAAAATTTTTGCATGGTCCAGTTGTTCATGAATTTGTAAATCAATGTTTTCATTTTGCTTTACAATTCTTAAACTGGATAAAATTTGATCGTACAAATGCGCCTTTAAATTGGACAGCTGTTGTTTTTGAATGGACTCATTTTTACGAAGTAATTCCTCCTCGTCATACTCCTTCATTTTGTCCAGCGCGTCAAATAGTTGGATAATCTTTAAATCAGCCGATGCAGAGTTCCGCTTCACATATAACTTGAAGTTGCGTTTTTCAGCCCTTTCCAGGGACTTAACCAAAATAAATAGAACCTCAGTACTAAGGTTGGGCATCGTAGCTAATTTATATTCAATTACTTGATAATCAGTAGTTTATCTAAAATTGACCCTGATTACACATTGTAATTTAGTCATAAAAATGATGTGGATTACTTGTGAATAGTGGTTAAATTTGAGTAATCACCGGGCCAAAAGCCCGTTTTTTATCTGTAAGAGGTTCATAATCAATAAGATGCTTGCAATTTGAGCCCTACAAAAACCGAGAAAAGAGACCAGAATTATACATATTTAAACGAATTAACGATGGGGCAACAAGTTTTCATTTTTGATACCACTTTGCGTGATGGGGAGCAGGTTCCAGGCTGTAAATTAAACACCAAGGAGAAGTTAGCGCTTGCGGTAAGATTAGAGGAGTTGGGCGTTGATATTTTAGAAGCCGGATTTCCAGTTTCAAGTCCAGGTGATTATGAATCCGTGAATCAAATTGCTAAAACCTTAAAAAATACAATTGTGTGTGGTTTGTCAAGAGCCGTACAAAATGATATTGAAGTGGCAGCTGCAGCATTAAAACCTGCGAAGCGTTTTAGAATTCACACAGGTATCGGAACATCTGATTTGCATATCAAATATAAATTCAATGCAACGCACGAAGAAATTATTGAACGCGCCATAAGTGCAGTAAAATTAGCGCGCAACTTTACGGACGATGTTGAATTTTTTGCAGAGGATGCTGGTCGCACCGATAACGAATATTTAGCCCGTGTAATTGAAGCAGTGATAAAAGCAGGCGCCACTACTTTAAATATTCCAGATACAACAGGTTATTGTTTGCCTTACCAATACCAAGCGAAAATGGAATACTTGGTCAACAATGTTCACAATATTGACAAAGCAATTTTATCCTGTCATTGTCACAATGATCTGGGATTAGCCACTGCAAATTCAATTGCTGGGGTAATGGGCGGTGCGCGACAAATTGAGTGTACCATCAATGGATTAGGGGAGCGTGCAGGTAATACTGCACTAGAGGAAGTGGTGATGGTATTGAATCAACATAGTGATTTAGGCTACCGAACAAATATCAACACAAGATTATTAAATCCCATCAGTCATGAGGTTTCAGAAATCATGCGTATGGGCGTGCAACCTAATAAAGCGATTGTAGGAGCGAATGCTTTTTCACATTCCTCAGGTATACATCAGGATGGATTTCTAAAGGAAGCACAAACTTATGAAATCATTAATCCAGAATTAGTAGGTGCGGAAGCAAGTAAAATAGTTTTAACTGCACGTAGTGGTCGCAGTGCATTAGCGCATCGTTTAAATAAATTGGGTTATGCGTATGAAAGAAATGATATTGATGTTTTATATCCTATCTTTTTACAATTAGCGGATAGAAAAAAAGAAGTATCACATGATGACCTAATTGAAATAGCAACGGCGTATTCAAAATAAAAGTGACAAAAAATAGTTGAGATCATGGGCAAAACAATATTTGATAAAATCTGGGACAAGCATGTGGTAAAGATCATTGAAGATGGTCCATCGGTATTGTATATCGACAAACATTTAATTCATGAAGTAACCAGTCCGCAAGCATTTAGTGGAATTGAAAAAAGAGGCGCGCAATTATTTCGTCCAAAACAAATTGTAGCAACTGCCGATCATAATGTACCAACGATGAATCAGCATTTACCCATCGCTGACCAATTATCAAAATTTCAAGTAGATACTTTAATTGACAATTGTAAAAAACATGGGGTTGAATTATATGGATTAGGACACGAGCACCAAGGTATTGTGCACGTGATTGGACCAGAATTAGGAATTACACAACCAGGCATGACCATTGTATGTGGCGATAGTCACACCTCCACACATGGTGCATTTGGATCTATAGCATTTGGTATTGGTACTAGTGAGGTAGAGATGGTATTTGCATCCCAATGTGTGATGCAATCCAAGCCCAAAGTAATGCGCATTAATATTGACGGAGCCATACAAAATGGCGTGGTATCAAAAGATATCATCTTATTTATCATTGCACAAATTTCTGCGAGTGGTGCCACAGGCTACTTTGTGGAATATGCCGGATCAGCTATTCGTGCATTAAGTATGGAAGCGCGAATGACCATTTGCAATATGAGTATTGAGATGGGCGCGCGTGGTGGCATTATTGCACCTGATGAAACTACCTATGCGTATATCAAGGGCCGCCCATTCGCACCAAAGGATGCGGACTGGGAAATAAAATTAGCTGAGTGGAAAAAATTATTTACGGATGCAGATGCAAAGTTTGATGTTGAAATTAATATTAATGCAGCCGATATTCAACCGATGGTTACTTATGGAACCAATCCGGGTATGGGTTTATCTGTAACAGGAAAACTTCCTACGCTTGAAAGTATTACAGATGCAACGGAGAAACAAAATTTTGAGAAGGCATTAAAATATATGGGATTAACGCCAGGACAAAGCTTATTAGGCATGCCGGTACAAAATGTATTTATAGGATCCTGTACCAATTCACGTATTGAAGATTTTAGATTAGTGGCAAGTATTATTAAGGGCAAACAAAAGGATCCGAACGTTAAAACATTGATCGTACCAGGATCACAAGCCGTAGCCAAACAAATTATTGCGGAAGGTTTGGATAAAATATTTGCAGCAGCAGGTGTGGAAATAAGACAAGCGGGATGTAGTGCATGCTTGGGTATGAATGAAGATAAAATTCCGGCGGGCGAATATTGTATCAGTACCAGTAACCGAAATTTTGAAGGGCGTCAAGGTGCAGGTGCGAGAACGATGTTAGTGAGCCCACTCACAGCGGCAGCGGCTTTATTAACAGGAAAGATTACGGATATCAGAACAATGTTAAATTAAAAATATACATGCAATCATTACAAAAAATAACAAGTAGGTTTATTCCATTACGCATTGAAAATGTGGATACGGATCAAATTATACCTGCACGTTTTTTAAAGGCCACTACGAAACTGGGCTTTGGAAAAAATTTATTTAGGGATTGGCGTTATGAAAATGATGATGAAACAAAACCAAAGGCTGATTTTGTATTAAATCAAAAGCAGTACAAAGGCGATATATTGGTAGCAGCTAAAAACTTTGGTTGCGGTTCCTCACGTGAGCACGCAGCTTGGTCTATACAGGATTATGGATTTAAGGTGGTGGTGTCTAGTTTTTTTGCGGATATCTTTAAAAACAATGCCTTGAATAATGGGGTGCTTCCAGTAACAGTCACTGATGCATTTTTACAACAAATATTTGCTGAAGGCGCTGATGCAACCTTAACAGTTGACTTAGAAAAGCAAACCATCACCATTGATAATACGGGTGCTAGTGAAACCTTTGACATTAATGCGTATAAAAAAACATGTATGTTAAATGGCTATGACGATATCGATTATTTATTGAGTATGAAAGAAGAGATAGCCGCATTTGAAAAAACAATGGGCTAAAAATAAAAATAGGATTAACATGAAAAAGAAAATAGCAGTCATATTAGGGGATGGGATTGGTCCTGAAGTCACCCAACAATCTATTAAGGTATTAAATACTATTGCTAAAAATTATCAGCATGAGTTCACCTATGAACATGGTTTAATGGGGGCAATCGCTATTGATGAAACTGGAAATCCATTACCGGATGAAACTATAAAAATTTGTTTGTCGAGTGATGCTATTTTATTTGGTGCTATTGGTGATCCAAAATATGACAATGATCCCAATGCAAAAGTGCGACCGGAACAAGGCTTATTAAAATTAAGAAAGGAGTTACAATTATTTGCTAATATCCGACCTGTAAAAACTTATGATGCATTACAACACTTAACGCCGTTAAAACCAAAGTTGTTGGAAAATGTTGACTTTGTAATTTATCGTGAATTAACTGGTGGTATATATTTTGGTGCAAAATCAATCAGCGATGACGGAACAGTGGCAACAGATAATTGTTCTTACTCAGTAAATGAAATTGAACGCATTGCACATCTTGCATTTCAGCATGCGCAAAAAAGAAGAAAAAAATTAACCCTGGTTGATAAAGCAAATGTTTTAGAAACATCTCGATTATGGCGCAAAGTGGTACAAAAAATGTGTGCGCAATATGCGGACGTAACGGTGGATTATTTATTTGTAGATAATGCAGCGATGCAAATCATTTTAAATCCAGCACAGTTTGATGTGATGTTGACTGAAAACTTATTTGGTGATATATTAAGTGATGAAGCTTCGGTATTAGCAGGATCATTGGGTATGTTACCTTCTGCATCGGTTGGAAATACAGTTGCTTTATTTGAACCCATCCATGGATCTTATCCGCAAGCAAAAGGAAAAGATATTGCGAATCCCATGGGGTCCATTTTATCTGCTGCAATGTTATTGGATCATTTTGGCTTAACTACTGAAGCAGCGATTGTTCGTGAAGCTGCGGATTGGTGTTTGAGTAACAAATTTGTTTCCAAGGATATTGATCCTATTAATAGTTATAGTACCACAGCAATAGGTGATTTGATTTCGGAATACATTGATCGACATATAACTGGTGAAGGACATGTGCATCACGAAAGGTTACATAAATCAACTATTATTTAAACAAAATGATAACAAACCGAAATCATCGTTTAACGAACGATTGTTTTAAGGTTTAGAAGTAAAACAAGATTAAATTTATAGACTCATTTATAAGTATACATTATGGAACTAAATAAATATTCAAAAATTATTACACTGGATCCAACCCAGCCAGCAGCGCAAGCTATGTTTTATGGTATTGGATTAACCGATGCCGATTTGCATAAAGGGCAGGTAGGTGTGGTGAGTATGGGGTATGATGGTAACACTTGCAATATGCACTTGAATGATTTAGCTGCGGAAGTAAAAAAGAGTATTTGGGAAAACGATTTAGTAGGATTAACATTTCATACGATTGGCGTGAGTGATGGTATGAGCAATGGTACCCCTGGTATGCGTTATTCTTTGGTAAGTCGCGATGTAATTGCAGATAGTATTGAAACGGTTTGTGGTGCACAATATTATGATGGATTAATAACCGTTCCAGGTTGTGATAAAAATATGCCAGGATCATTAATTGCGATGGGTCGATTAAATCGTCCTTCCTTAATGTTGTATGGTGGCACCATTGCACCGGGACATTACAATGGACAGGACTTAAATATTGTTTCTGCATTTGAAGCCTTAGGACAAAAAATGGCAGGACAATTAGATGAAGCTGATTTCATGGGCATCGTAAAACATGCATGTCCGGGCGCTGGCGCTTGTGGTGGTATGTATACCGCAAACACAATGGCATCAGCTATCGAAGCACTAGGAATGAGTTTACCTTATTCCTCTTCTAATCCAGCATTGAGTGATGAAAAACAACAAGAGTGTAAGGATGCAGGTGCAGCCATTCGATTATTATTAGAGCGCGATATTAAACCCAAAGATATTATGACACGCAAAGCATTTGAAAATGCAGTAGCGGTTATTATGGTATTGGGTGGAAGTACGAATGCAGTATTGCATATGATTGCGATGGCAAAAAGTGTAGGCGTAACATTCACGCAGGATGATTTTCAAATCATCAGTGATAAAACTCCAGTGTTGGCGGATTTTAAACCTTCTGGAAAATATTTAATGCAGGATTTACACCAATATGGTGGTGTACCAGCAGTAATGAAATATATGTTGGCGCAAGGATGGTTACATGGAGATTGTTTAACGGTGACTGGAAAAACAATCGCAGAAAATTTAGCAGCCGTTCCTGATTTAGATTTTGACCAACAAAAAATAATCTATCCAAAGGAAAACCCAATCAAAGCAACAGGCCACTTACAAATTATGTATGGTAATTTAGCAACGGGTGGAAGTGTTGCAAAAATTTCAGGAAAGGAAGGAGATATGTTTGAAGGTCCAGCGCGTGTATTTGATGGTGAGCATGCATTGATTGAAGGCATTAATTCAAAAAAGATTCAACCGGGTGATGTAGTCGTTATAAAAAATGTTGGACCGATTGGTGCACCGGGTATGCCGGAGATGTTAAAACCAACATCTGCTATTATTGGTGCAGGATTAGGAAAGTCAGTCGCATTAATTACTGACGGACGTTTTAGCGGGGGCACGCACGGATTTGTGATAGGACATATTACACCAGAAGCTTACAAAGGCGGATTGATTGGTGTCGTAGAAGATGGAGATATTATTGAATTGAATGTTCCAAAAAGAACCATGACTTTAAAAGTAGACGAAGCTACCATTGCAAAAAGAAGAGCATTACAACCTGCGCCAGTTTTAAAAGCGACGAATGGAGTACTTTGGAAATATGCAAAGTTGGTGAAGGATGCAAGTGAAGGATGTGTAACGGACGAGAGCTAAATAAATATCGAATTTAATTTGAAAAATTGATTTTATGGAAACGATAATTGCAAAAAATACAGAACAAAAAGTGGAAGCGAAAATAGCGCCAACAACTTTAACAGGTTCTCAAGCGGTACTTGAAGCATGTATTGCAGAAGGTGCTGATACTATCTTCGGTTATCCGGGCGGTGCCATCATGCCGATCTACGATGCGTTGTATGATTATAATGACAAACTAAAACACATTTTAGTAAGACATGAGCAAGGCGGCATTCATGCTGGACAAGGTTATGCGCGTACCTCGGGAAAAGTGGGTGTGGTATTTGCTACGAGTGGTCCAGGTGCAACCAACTTAGTAACAGGATTAGCAGATGCAATGATTGATAGTACACCATTAGTATGTATCACCGGTCAAGTGTTTGCACATTTATTAGGAACAGACGCGTTTCAGGAAACAGATATTATTAATATCACCATGCCGGTAACGAAATGGAATTACCAAATTACCGATGCTACTGAAATCCCAGGCATATTAGCCAAAGCGTTTTATTTGGCAAGAAGCGGACGACCAGGTCCTGTATTAATAGACATTACAAAAAATGCACAAATACAATCTTTCAATTATGAAGGATATACCCCTTGTAATCATATTCGTAGTTATCGTCCAAAACCAGTGATTCGAAAAAACTTTATTGACGAAGCCGTTGCATTAATTAACAATGCAAAAAAACCATTGGTCATTTTTGGACAAGGCGTGATATTAGGAAAAGCAGAAAATGAATTTAAAAAGTTTATTGAAAAATCGGGCATGCCAGCTGCCTGGACCATTTTAGGATTGAGTGCATTATCTACAGATCATCCACAAAATGTGGGTATGTTGGGCATGCATGGAAATTATGGCCCCAATGTTTTAACGAATGAGTGTGATGTATTAATTGCGGTGGGTATGCGTTTTGATGATCGCGTTACTGGCCGATTGGATAAATATGCAAAGCAAGCAAAAGTGATTCACTTGGATATTGATCCATCTGAAATTGATAAAAATGTAAAAGCAGATGTAGGTGTGTGGGGTGATTGTAAAGAAACTTTACCATTACTTACTTTAGGTATTGAACAAAAGGACCGATCTGAATGGTTGAAAGTATTTGCATCTTATACGCAACAGGAATATGACCAATGTATCAAAGATGAAATATATCCAGCAACAGAGGAGATGACGATGGGTGAAGTTATCCGAATCGTAAATGAAACTACGCTAGGAAACGCAGTCATGGTAACGGATGTAGGGCAGCACCAAATGGTGACTTGTCGTTATGCAAAGTTTAACGAATCCAGAAGTAATATAACATCGGGCGGATTAGGCACCATGGGATTTGGATTGCCTGCGGCCATTGGTGCCAAATTTGGTGCACAAGATAGAACAGTCATTGCTGTGATTGGAGATGGTGGTATTCAAATGACCATTCAGGAACTAGGTACTATTATGCAAACAGGTGTGGAGGTGAAAATCATGATATTGAATAATCAGTTTTTAGGTATGGTGCGTCAGTGGCAACAATTGTTCAATGACAAGCGCTATTCATTTGTAGATATTCAAAGTCCTGATTATGTAATGGTCGCTAAAGCATATGGCATTGAAGGCGCAAAAATAGAACACCGAAAGGATTTGGAGGAAGGGATAAAAACAATGTTGGCACACAAGGGATCCTATTTATTAGAAGTGATGGTAGGAAAGGAAAACAATGTATTCCCGATGGTACCACAGGGTTGTAGCGTAAGTGAAATCAGACTCAAGTAGGGTATAATAATTTAAAAAAGAAACTATGGATACAAATACGGAAAAACAGGAATACACTATTACGGTGTACACTGAAAATCAAGTAGGATTGTTGAATCGTATTGCCATTATTTTTTCACGTCGAAAAATTAATGTGGAAAGTTTAAACACTTCTCCTTCTGAAATTGATGGCATACACCGATTTACCATCGTGATACATGAATCAAGATCAGTGGTGATTAAACTAGTGCGCCAAATTGAAAAGCAAGTGGAAGTATTAAAAACTTATTTTAATACCAACGATGAAATAGTATGGCAGGAGTTGGCATTGTATAAAGTTTTGTCTGAGGAAATCACGGAACGCGCAAAAGTAGAAAGGTTATTAAGAGAGTTCGGCGCGCGCGCGATAGCGATTCGTAAGGACTTTATTGTATTTGAAACTACGGGCCATCGCGAGGAAACCAATAAATTAATGAAAGCCTTGGAACCCTTTGGCTTGGTGGAGTTTGTTAGAAGCGCGCGCGTAGCCATCATTAAAGAGAGCAGCGGGTTTCATGAAAAACTAAAAGATTTTGAAAGCAGAGAACCCAGTGAGGAAGTGATTGAAAACGAATACTTAGGAAAAAGAGAAGCGGTATTCACGATGTAATAAAAAATAAATAATTAGTACAAATAATTAAATAATATCCAACAAATAAAAATTTTAAATCTTAATTAAACTAAAAGTAAAATGGCAAAATTAAATTTCGGAGGTACCGAGGAAAATGTAGTCACCCGTGACGAATTTCCATTAGCAAAAGCACAGGAAGTTTTAAAAAATGAAACAATAGCCGTGATTGGTTATGGCGTGCAAGGTCCAGGACAAGCATTAAACCAAAAAGAAAATGGTGTAAATGTAATTATCGGTCAAAGAAAAAATTCAAAAAGTTGGGATAAGGCAGTAAAAGATGGTTTTGTACCAGGCACTACTTTATTTGAAATAGAAGAAGCTTTAGAAAAAGGAACTATTATTTGTTACTTACTAAGTGACGCTGCGCAAATCGCAATGTGGCCGACAGTAAAAAAACATTTAACGCCAGGTAAAGCATTGTATTTTTCTCATGGTTTTGGTATCACTTTTAATGAGCAAACAGGCATTATACCTCCAGCAGATGTGGATGTATTTTTAGTGGCACCAAAAGGTTCAGGAACTTCATTAAGAAGAATGTTTCTACAAGGACGTGGTTTAAATAGTAGTTATGCCATCTTCCAAGATGCCACTGGAAAGGCTTGGGACAGAGTAATCGCATTAGGTATTGCTATTGGATCTGGTTATTTATTTGAAACAGATTTCAAAAAAGAGGTTTTTTCTGATTTAACTGGGGAGCGAGGTACACTAATGGGCGCAATTCAAGGTATCTTTGCAGCGCAATATGAAGTGTTACGTAAAAATGGCCATAGCCCTTCAGAAGCGTTTAATGAAACAGTGGAAGAATTAACACAATCATTAATGCCATTGGTTGCTGAAAATGGAATGGATTGGATGTATGCCAACTGTTCAACTACGGCGCAAAGAGGTGCATTGGATTGGTGGAAAAAATTCCGTGATGCTACATTACCCGTTTTTAGTGACTTGTATAAAAGTGTTGCAACTGGTGTTGAATCAGCACGCTCTATTGATTTAAACAGTAAGCCTGATTACCGTGAAAAATTAGAAGTGGAGTTAGCTGAATTACACAATAGTGAAATGTGGCAGGCTGGACGAACCGTAAGAAGTTTAAGACCAGAGAACCAACCAGGTAAATAAACTGGGTTGGGTAAAAGGATCAAATAATTATTATTCATTTAACAATGAATCGTATTAAAGGGAATATATGAGTGAAGTAAAGAAGATTAATAAACATGTACTGGATATTGCAGGAGCAGCAGCAAGATTAAAGTCGGTCGTAACACATACGCCACTTCAATTCAATGCGAACTTATCTCGTAAATACCAGTGCAATGTATATTTAAAGAGAGAGGATTTACAAATTGTACGATCTTATAAATTGAGAGGTGCGTATAATATGATGCATCAATTATCTCCTGAGTTATTGGCAAAAGGTGTAGTGTGTGCTAGTGCCGGTAACCATGCGCAAGGCTTTGCCTATAGTTGTAAAAAACTTGGGGTAAAGGGTGTCGTATTTATGCCAATCCCATCCCCACAACAAAAAGTAAATCAAACAAAAATGTTTGGGGATGTATTTGTGGAAGTGGTTTTAGTAGGAGATACATTCGATGATACGGCCATTGCAGCAAAAGCGTATACTATTGAACATGGTATGACATTCATACCGCCATTTGATCATCCAGCAATTATTTCAGGACAAGCAACAGTAGGCGTTGAAATTTTAGATGATATAAAAACATTAACCCCGGATCCGATTGATTACATTTTTTTACCTGTGGGTGGTGGCGGATTAAGCGCAGGCGTAGGCACTTATTTTAAACAGGAATCACCTCATACAAAAGTGATTGGCTTGGAACCAGAAGGGGCACCAAGTATGTTTTGGGCATTGAAATCGGGGGAGCCCGTTGAGTTAGAAAATATTGACAAATTTGTGGATGGCGCATCTGTGAAAAGAGTAGGCGATATTACTTTTTCATTTTGTAAAGATGCATTGGATGATATGCGTTTGGTGCCGGAAGGAAAAATTTGCACCACCATTTTACAAATGTATAATGAGGAAGCAATGGTGGTAGAACCAGCAGGTGCCATGTCCATAGCGGCTTTGGATGATTACGCGGAGCAAATAAAAGGTAAAACTATTGTATGTATTGTGAGTGGCGGTAATAATGACATTGCACGCATGCAAGAAATTAAAGAAAGGTCTTTATTATATGAAGGTTTAAAATATTATTTTTTAATTCGATTTGCACAACGCCCAGGATCCTTAAAGGAATTTGTCAATAAAGTATTAGGGCCTAATGATGATATTACTAGGTTTGAATATATACAAAAGCACAACAAGGAAGCAGGTCCAGCATTGGTTGGATTAGAACTTAGATCGAAAAAAGATTATGAAACCTTGATAGAAAATATGAAGAAGTATCAGATCAATTACAATGAAATAAACAAAGACGATAATATTTATGGCTACTTAATATAAGTAGCATAAAATATAGTTAATAAAAAATAGGGATATGCAGGTTTTAAAATTTGGAGGAAGTTCGATAGGAAGTGAAAGTGCAATAGGGAATGTGGTAGAAATTGTAACAGAAAGTTTACAAAATAAGCCATGTATTGTTGTAGTATCCGCTATGCATGGTGTTACGGATCAATTACTCATGTTAGCACAAACGGCAGCGCAAGGAAACGAGGCCTATAAAACAATCATTGAAAATATTGAGCAAAAGCATTTAGATATTGTTCGAACATTATTGCCGATACAACAACAGAGTGCTACTTTAAGTATTGTCAAGCAATTAATTAATGAATTAGAGGCCAACTGTGAAGGCTTATCCATGCTAAAGGAGTTATCGCCGCGCATGAAGGATAAAATAGTTTGTTACGGCGAGTTGTTATCCTCTAAAATAATTTCAGCCACATTCGCAGCTAAAGGAATTAAGCAACAATGGGTGGATGCGCGTGCCTTAATTAAAACAGATTCTAATTTTTTAAATGCAGTAGTTGATAAGACATTAACCAATAAAACAATTCAGGATTATTTTAAAAATCCTGCAAATGCGTTTGACTTATATATTGCACCTGGATTTATATCCTCCGATAAGGAAGGGAACACCACTACATTAGGCAGGGGTGGATCGGATTATACAGGCGCTATATTTGCTGCAGCATTGGATGCGGAGCGCTTAGAAATTTGGACGGATGTAAGTGGTATGATGACCGCTGATCCAAGGATTGTGCACAATGCAAAAGAAATTCCACAAATATCTTATCAGGAAGCGATGGAGCTTTCACATTTTGGTGCAAAGGTTATTTATCCGCCGACTATACAACCGGTCATGCATAAAAACATTCCGGTATTAATTAAAAACACCTTTGATCCAAAACATCCGGGAACGATTATTCAAAATGAATCGCCGAAGGATGATAATTTTATCCGAGGAATTTCAAGCATACAAGATATTTGTTTGTTAAGCTTGGAAGGAAGTGGTATGGTGGGTATACCAGGATTTTCAAAAAGATTATTTGAGGCTTTGGCGAATAAGCAAATCAATATTATTTTAATTACCCAAAGTTCATCCGAACATTCTATATGTGTTGGGGTGAATATGCAGGATGCGCATCAAGCTAAAATAGCGGTGGATGCGGAGTTTGAGAAAGAAATTCAAACGCAAAAAGTAGAGCCATTAATTATTGAAAAGGAAGTTTCAATATTGGCCTTGGTGGGTGAGCAAATGAAAAGTCACCCAGGGGTGAGTGGAAAAATGTTTGGTGTGTTGGGCCGTAATGGTATTAATGTACGTGCAATAGCACAGGGATCTTCTGAAAAAAATATTACAGCAGTAATTGCAACATCCGATGTACGCAAAGCAATCAATGTATTACACGAAGCATTTTTTGAAACCTCTTATAAGCAAGTCAATTTATACATTGCTGGCGTTGGAAATGTGGGTGGTAAATTATTGGATCAAATTAAAAAACAAGCAGCGTATATACAGGAACAATTGCGCTTGCAAATAAATATTGTAGGGATTGCCAATAGTAAACGACAAATTATTAATCAAGAGGGTATTGATTTATCAAATTGGCGCGAACAGTTGGTTGATGCGCCCTTGGGCGACATTCATAAATATGTCAACACCATTATTGAAAATAATTTACGTAATAGTGTATTTGTGGATGTGACTGCACATGAACAAGTAGCCAATGCCTATGCGCAATTATTAGGTAAGGCGGTTTCGGTAGTCGCATGTAATAAAATAGCTTGCTCCTCGCCTTATGAAAACTATTTAAAATTAAAATCACTAGCGCGCGAGTACAATGCCTCGTTTTTATTTGAAACCAATGTGGGCGCTAGCTTACCTATTATTGGCACATTGAATAATTTAATATTGAGTGGAGATTCCATTAATAAAATTCAGGCCGTATTATCGGGTACATTGAATTTTGTGTTTAATCAATATAATGGCACAGTGCCATTTGCACAAGTAGTGCGCCAGGCACAAGTGGAAGGATATACGGAGCCTGATCCAAGAATGGATTTGGGTGGAACGGATGTAATGCGTAAAATAATGATCTTGGCAAGGGAAGCAGGCAATAAAATTGAAATGTCGGATATTGAAAATGAAGGTTTTTTACCAGCAAGCTGTTTTGATGGATCGGTAGAAGATTTTTATAAGGAAATGGAAAAGCAGGAACCACATTTTAAAAAGATATATGATGCTGCGGCTGCCAAAAATTGCAAACTAAAATTTGTGGCTAATTTTGAAAACGATGCGAATGGAAAAGGTATTGCCAAAGTTGGATTACAACATATAGAACCAAGTTCTGATTTTTATCATTTATATGGAAAGGATAATTTGGTGTTGTTTTATTCAGGCCGTTATCCTGAATTGCCATTAGTGGTAAAGGGCGCGGGTGCAGGAGCAGATGTAACTGCATCGGGCGTGTTTGCTGATATCATCAGAGCGGCTAGAGTTTAAAATATTTATTATGGTTCCTTTAAATCAATGGATAAAAATAAAAGCCCCCGCTACCGTAGCCAATATGGTATGTGGATTTGACATTCTGGGCTTTGCCGTGAACAATCCTTATGATGAAATGGAAATGCGAATAGTAACGCGCGCGCAAGGGCAAGCCGCTATTACAATTATAAACATTGACGATTATAATTTACCCATTGATCCCGAATTGAATGTTGCAGGCGCTGCATTATTAGCGATGATTGAAGAATACACTGCAAATAGTAGCAGTGATAAAACCTTAGTTGATTTTTCTACAATAGGCTTTGAGGTAAAAATAAATAAACTAATTAAACCAGGAAGTGGCGTGGGTTCGAGCGCAGCAAGTTCAGCTGGCGCCGTTGTAGGGGCTAATTATTTATTAGGAAAAATATTTTCCAAGGATGATTTAGTACGTTTTGCCATGAATGGTGAAAAAGTGGCATCGGGCGTAAAGCATGCAGATAATATCGCTCCATGTATTTTTGGAGGTGTTACATTAGTTCGCTCTATCTTCCCATTAGAAATAGTTGCATTACCCTCCCCTGAATTATTTGTGACCATTGTGCATCCACAAATTGAAGTTCGTACCGCGGATGCACGAAGCATATTAAGACAAAAGGTTTTATTAAAAGATGCTATTAAACAATGGGGTAATATTGCTGGATTAGTGGCTGGATTAATGAAATCAGATTATGATTTAATTGGAAGATCATTGGAGGATGTGATTATTGAACCAGTGCGATCCATATTAATCCCTGGCTTTGATGCATTAAAGTTGTCCTGTAAAAAAGCAGGGGCCTTAGGTGGGGGTATATCAGGTTCAGGTCCTTCCATATTTATGCTAAGCAAGACAGTAGAAATTGCAAAAGCAGTTGAAAAGGAAATGCATGAATTGTATGCGGGAATGAATTTACCACATCACACTTATGTAACCACCATTAATCAAAAAGGGGTGGAGATTGTAGCTGATTTTATTTAATACCGGGACTTAAAACTTATTGAATTCTATATATGTTTATTGATTTTTTTAGATTTTAATTATAACTAAATGAGGGGTTGCTAGAACTCAATGTTAGTAAGGATCATATAGTCTAACATTTTACTTTAAACTAAAAAAGAAAAAAATAACATTTTAAATTCTAAATATCATAAATTAATATAAACTTAAAATATAAAGTTTAGAAACAATGCAGTATTACAGTTTACAAAAACAATCACCTAATGTTGATTTCAGAATTGCGGCCATCACTGGTCAGGCGCCTGATAAGGGATTGTATTTTCCAACTGAGATTCCAAAATTTACTGCAGCGCAAATTGAGCGTTTTAAAACATTAGATAAAGCAAGCTTGGCTTTTGAAGTAATGCGCCCTTATGTGGGTGGCGCCATCGATGATGCTACCTTAAAAATTATTTGTGCCGAAACCATCAATTTTGATTTTCCATTAGTTCCTATAACAGATACTATTTCTTCCCTTGAATTATTCCATGGCCCCACACTTGCATTTAAGGATGTGGGCGCGCGATTTATGAGTAGGTGCTTGGGGTATTTTTCTAAAAAAGCGCGCGCCGATAAATCAAACACTGTATTAGTCGCCACTAGTGGAGATACCGGAGGTGCCGTAGCCAATGGGTTTTTAGGGGTGACAGGCGTGAATGTAATTATATTATATCCCAAAGGGAAAGTGAGTCCTATTCAGGAATTACAATTAACCACCTTAGGACAAAATATTACCGCTTTGGAAGTGGAAGGAAGTTTTGATGATTGTCAAGCAATCGTGAAAGAAGCATTCATGGACGGCGAATTAAATGCAGCCTATAATTTAACATCTGCTAATTCAATAAACGTTGCTAGATGGTTGCCGCAGCAATTATATTATTTTTTCGCATGGCAACAATGGGTCGCAAAATACCAGGATACCGAAGGCAACTATCCAGCGATGAATATCGTAGTGCCTAGTGGTAATTTTGGGAATATATGTGCAGGTATGATTGCAAAAGCGAGTGGCTTACCCTTGGGACATTTTGTTGCAGCATGTAACGCAAATGATGTTGTTACAAGATACATGGCTACTGAAAAATATGAAGTAAAGCCATCGGTAGTAACGATATCTAATGCAATGGATGTAGGTAATCCTAGTAATTTTGTTCGTATCCTAGAAATAATGCAAAACAATTTTAGTACACTAAGTAACGCATTAACAAGTTATAGTATTACTGATACTGATACCAAAGCAACTATTGCGCGTGTATATAAAACGAATAACTATATTTTGGATCCGCACGGAGCTGTTGCATTTATTGCGGCTGAAAAGTTTTTAACAGCAACAGATGCGCGCACTGTTATTTTAGAAACAGCACATCCAGTGAAATTTCCTGAAGTGGTGGAAGAAGCAATAGGGCAAAGCTTATCCATCCCTGCTTCTGTTCAAAATTTATTTGAAAGGGAAAAAGTATCTATTCCATTAGCCCCTAATTATACTGCGTTCAAAAGTTGGATGCTTAAGAAATAGTATTTCTATTGCAAAAAAAAGCCTCCCCGAAAATCGAGAAGGCTATATATTAAAGTTAAGTACTCCTTATTTTCTGATCACTAATTTATCATGTGTTCTGCGCACTTTTTTAGCATTCACTAAATAATCATTAGCCGCATCGCGGTAACCTAATGTTAAAGCAACTGCACTATGCAATCCTAATTCTTTTAATCCTAAAACTGCATCAACTGCATCTGGCGAAAAGCCTTCCATCGGTGTAGCATCTACTTGTTCAGCAGCTGCGGCAACTAAGCTAAAACCTAAAGCAAGATATATTTGCTTATCTGCCCATACTCTTGCTTGTTCTGGTGTTAATTTTTTAAATGAACCATTGATATTACCAGCAAAATCATTTAATGACTCAACTGGAACACCTCTTTGCTCAGCGATGTCTTGCATGTA